>OGFW01001778.1_pt1 | contig 15459 bp, 9 predicted proteins | sample 1570991 | NCBI WGS metagenome assembly OGFW01 (sample SAMEA2582074, study PRJEB24529) | metagenome | biome: Human gut stool | place: China | collected 2011
TGATAATAATATTACTAAGGAATTTATTATGAATCATATCTTTAAAATCATTTGGAACACGGTTAGTCAATGTTGGGTCGCTGTTTCTGAGCTTAGCAAATCTATTGCTAAATCATTTAAAACAGATAAGAGTAAAAGAGTAACTACAATTATTGGTACTGTATTTTTGACAGGTATTACAACAAATGTATTAGCTGAGACTAATGTTGTATTGGATGACAATGGCAATATCGTTGGAGGAAAAGAGGCTAGTGCTTTTGCTGGTGTAGGTAAGGCGGGAGATTCTGTTGTTTTAGGTAATAACGCAAAATCTGAAGGTACTGAGAGTATAGTAATTGGTAATGGCACTACAAATACAGGACGCTGGTCAGTAACCTTGGGAGATCAGGCTACGGGTAATTCTCAATATGGTGTGACGATTGGTGAGCGTGCTTCAAGTGGTAAAGGTTCAAACTCGGTTGTTATCGGATTGATGGCAAAAACTTCTAATGAGAAAAAAGGAGGAAATAGCCAAACAGCAGTAGGAGCTGCATCTTATGCCGATGGTGAAGGGGCTTCAGCCTTTGGCGCAAATGCAAATGCAACAGGTTCAACAGCGACCGCTATAGGTCTAGCTACGAAGGCTATTGCGCAAAGTGCTTCTGCTTTTGGGGATAGCGCATCAGCTTCTGCATGGGGTGCGACTGCATTAGGCGTTGGAGCATCTGCTAAAGCGGATAATTCTATTGCTGTAGGCTCAGCTGCAGTAACTGAAGGACGAGAATCAACTGCGTTAGGACGTCGTTCTTATGCTGGCGCTCAAAGTGCAACGGCTTTAGGTACTTTAGCTAATGCAAGTGCAATCGTTTCGACTGCTGTAGGTAACGGTGCAAAAGCCAGTGCTTTTCAGGCTTCAGCATTAGGTAATAGCGCAGAAGCTAGTGGTGAAAGTTCAATGGCTTTAGGTACTGAATCAAGAGCCTCGGGTAGTGATGCATTGGCATCTGGCTCTAATGCTAATGCTTCATCAATGAATGCTGTTGCGGTTGGTAAAGATAGTAATTCCTCTGCTGTTAATGCTATTGCTCTTGGTACATCTAGTAACGTCTCTGGGGTTAGTGCTGTTGTGATTGGTACTCAAGCAAAAGGTACGCATGAAAACTCTGTGACATTGGGTTCTTATTCAAGCAGCGCGGCTAATGATTTTAATCAGACAGCAAAAGCTTTATCTTCTTTTGATGATAAGGCGAAAGGTACAACAGCTAATTACAATGGTACTTTTTCAACTCAAAAAGGTGCAGTATCTGTTGGTGATGGAAAACTTGTTCGCCAGATCCAAAATGTAGGAGCAGGTCGAATTACCGCTACTTCGAATGACGCAGTAAATGGTAGCCAATTATACCAAGCTTATTACAATGCAGGCTTTAACATTAAAAATAATGGTAAAGAAACATCACGTATTAATACCCATGGCAAAGTGAATTTTGTGGATGGTAAGAATACCAAAGTGGTTGTTGAAGATGGTGATAATGCTGCTAATATTACAGTGAATTTAAAAGATGATATTACTGTTAATAATGTTACAGCTAATAATCTCACCGTAGGACCTGTTACGATTAATAAAGATGGTATTAATGCAGGTGATAAAAAAATCACGAATGTATCAAATGGTACAATTTCAGCAGATAGTAAAGATGCTGTGAATGGTAGCCAATTATATGCAGCGAAGAACGAGCTTAATACCAATATTACTAAAGCCGCTGCAGCAGCTAAAACAGAAGTAAAAGCAGGAACAAATGTAGAGGTGACTTCTGAAACTGGTGCGAATAATCAAACTATTTACACCGTTAACGCAAAAGACACTTCAGCTTCTGTTGATGCTGGTTCCGATGCAATTACTGTGACAGTGGGCGAACCAACCAAAGTTACTGGAAAAGACGGTGTGACTGTAACCACAGTAACCAATTACAAAGTGGATCTTTCACAAAAAACCAAAGATGAAATCAAAAATGCAGGTGGTCGTGGATTTAACGTGACTGCAAGTGCATCTGAAGGTACTGTTGTAAATGAAGTGGCAGAAGAAACGGTTCAATCTACAGCAACAAAAATGGATAAATTGACACTTGATGCGGGTAAAAATATTAAATTAACCCACAAAAAAGGAAAAGTGTTAAGCGTTGCTGTGTCTGATACACCAACATTCAAAAATGTAACTACAACAGGTGACGTTAACGTTGGTGGTACTATCCATGCACATGGTGGATTAGATATGCACAATAATCGTATTGTAAATGTGGCTGATCCGAAAGACCCAACTGATGCAGTAAATAAACGTTATGTTGATAATGCTGTGAAAAACATTAATAACAACATCAATCGTTTAGACAACAAAATTGATCACGTTGATCGTAAATTACGAGCAGGTATTGCAGGAGCAACAGCGATTTCTTTCTTACAACGTCCAAATGAAGCGGGTAAAAGCTTAGTTTCTGTTGGTGTTGGTGGTTATCGCAATGAAAATGCAATCGCAGTTGGTTATGGTCGAAATTCTGATAACAACAAAATTTCGATTAAAGTTGGTGCAAGTATCAATACCCGCAGTGATGTAAACTGGGGTGGAAGCATCGGTTACCAATGGTAATTATTTGATAAAAAGGCAGAGTAAAATCTGCCTTTTCTTTTGGTATCTATGGATGAAAAAAAGTGCGGTCAAATTTAACCGCACTTTTTGTTTTTATTGATTAAAGCACTTTAACGATGCTTTCGCATAAATAACGAATATTGTCTTCAGTGATACCAGCCACATTGATACGACCAGAACGAACCGCATAAATCGCAAATTCTTCTTTTAAGCGATCAACTTGTTCAGGTGATAAGCCGCTGAAAGAGAACATACCGTTTTGTTCCATGATAAAGCTGAAATCTTGCTCTGCACCGTATTCTTTTAATAACTGAACGAATAAATGACGCATTTTTTTGATGCGTTCACGCATTTCAGTTAATTCATTTTCCCATTCTTGACGAAGTTGTGCATCATTTAATACGGTTGCTACGGTCGCCCCACCGTGAGATGCTGGGTTAGAGTAGAGTGTACGAATAATTGATTTCACCTGTGTTAAAGCGGTTGAAGCAATTTCTGCATTTTCAGCCACAAGGGTAAAGGCACCTACACGCTCATTGTATAAACCAAAGTTTTTAGAGAATGAACTTGCCACTAATAATTCTTTATGATTTGCCGCAAAAGCACGTAAACCGTAAGCATCTTGGTCTAAGCCATTGGCTAAACCTTGATAAGCAAAGTCAAAGAGTGGTAACCAGCCATTTTTTGCTGAAAGCGCAGCTAATTCTTGCCATTGTTCAGGGGTTGGGTCAATACCGGTTGGGTTGTGGCAGCAACCGTGTAAAAGCACCACATCACCTTCGCTTGCTTGGCTTAAATCTTCAAGTAAATGTTCCCAGTCAAGGGCTTTGCGTTCAGCATCATAATAACGATATTCACGAATCGTCATGCCCACCGCATTGAAAATGGCATTGTGGTTTGGCCATGTTGGCGTACTAATCCACACATTTTGTGCTTTGGTTTGGCGTTTGATGAATTCCGCAGCAATGCGTAATGCACCTGTGCCACCTAAACTTTGCGCAGTTCTTGCACGGTTTGCTTTAATGACTTCTGAATCTTTACCGAAAAGGAGTTCTTTTGTGCGTTCGTTATAATCGGCAATACCATCGATAGTCAGATAGTTTTTCGTTTTTTCGTTATCAAATAAGCGTTTTTCGGCTTCTTTTACTGCGCGCATAATCGGCGTTGTACCTTGTGCATCTTTATAAACGCCAATACCTAAATTGATTTTATTTTCACGCGTTTCAGATTTGAATGCTTCGCCTAAGCCTAAGATAGGATCGGCCGGAGCCACTTTGATATGTTCAAACATAGCTTTTCCTTATGTATGTGTTGTGAGATAAGTAATTTTATACTTCAGCCGATAGATTTTATCAAGAAGAACCTGATAAAAATCAACCGCACTTTGATGTTTTTAGATATTCATCAAAAAGTGCGGTTGTTTTTTTCATTATTTTAATTTCTCAATCGCCCAATTTAAACCAGATTGATAGTCTTCAGGGAGTTCGTGACGAAGTTTTTCAAGCTGTTGAATAATGATCGTTTTGTCAGTATGCGTAATATTGATATGACCTAATTTTCTACCTGGACGAACTTCTTTACCATACCAATGTAACTGGGAGAAAGGCGTGTTCAACCATTGTGGATTATGTTCTGTACCAATTAAATTGACCATGACACTTGGTGCAATGGATTGTAATGATGGAGTGGGTAAATCTAATAAAGCACGTAGATGCAATTCAAATTGACTAATGGCACAGCCGAGTTGTGTCCAATGTCCACTGTTATGCACACGAGGGGCAAGTTCATTAATTAATAATTTATCCCCCACCACAAAGCATTCCATCGCCATTACACCCACATATTCAAGCTTATCCATGATTTTTCCGAGCATAGATTCAGCCTGAATTTGTTGGCTTTGTTGTTGCGGAAATGAAATATCTGTCACACTGTAACGTAAAATACCATTTTGCTGTAGGTTATGCGTCACAGGATAGAAACGTTTTTCACCATTTTTAAATCTTGCGCCAACGATAGACACTTCATAATCAAAAGGAATAAATTTTTCTGCGATAACTTCACCGAATAAATCGTCCGTAATATCACGTTGATTATCTGCAGTGATAATCCATTGACCTCGACCGTCATAACCACCGGTACGACGTTTTACCACGACTTTTTCACCCACGTTTTTAAATACTTCAGACCATTGCGTTTTATCTTTTAATAAACACCATGGCGAGGTAGAGAGATTGAGTTCATCCAGTAAAGATTTTTGGGTAAAGCGATCAGCCAATAAGCCAAAAATATTCTGATTAACGAAATTCTTATGATGGCCTAATAATTCGGTTAAAGGTGTTTTTTCCCAACGTTCAATTTCTGCGGTGATGATGGCATCTTTAGGTAAATCAAATACGGGCGCATTGAACTCAAGCGGTTGAACGTGAATATCTAAAGGTGCGCCTGCATAACGTAACATTCTGCCGAGTTGACCGTTACCAAGCACATAAACAGTAGGATATAGGGTAGAGTTTTGCATAAAATTTCTCATCAAATCTAGCTAAAAAAACAACCGCACTTTGAAAAGTGCGGTCAAATTTAAAGGTGTTTTATGTACGTGGATCAGGATTATCCAATACCATATTGGTTTGATTTTCGCGGAATGCTTGTAGGCGAGCGAATAACGCATCATCCCAACCTGCAAGAATTTGTGCAGCAAGTAATCCTGCATTAGCCGCACCAGCTGGGCCAATTGCTAATGTGCCGACAGGAATGCCTTTCGGCATTTGCACGATAGAATAGAGACTATCAACACCGCTTAACATAGAGCTTTTAACAGGGACGCCCAATACGGGCACAAGCGTTTTAGCCGCAATCATACCGGGTAAATGAGCTGCACCTCCTGCACCTGCAATAATCACTTTGTAACCATTCTTTTGTGCATTTTCGGCAAATTCAAACAGTTTGTCGGGGGTTCGATGTGCGGAAACGACTTCAACATGATATGCCACATTGAGTTCATCTAAAATTTGAGTAGCTTCTTGCATGGTTGCCCAATCGCTTTTTGAGCCCATAACAATAGCAATTTGTGCGGTATTTGACATATTTTTAAAAATTTATCTGATAAAAAACGATGCGTAGAATAGCATATTTGCCTACTTTTAAGCAAACGTTTGCTATATGGTAAAAACTGAAAATTCCATTGCAAGTTTTGTCATAAAATCTTATCCTAATATGAGTTTTTTTCTTAGAAATAGAGCAGATTATGTTAGCTAAAGCGAAATATAGAAAAGATTACAAACAACCTGATTTTACGGTTACGGATATTTTCCTTGATTTTCAATTAGATCCTAAGCATACCGTTGTCACTGCAAAAACAACATTCCAACGTTTAAATGATGAAGCAACCCATCTACGATTAGATGGTCATGGCTTCCAATTTGCCTCCATTAAATTCAATGGCGAAGATTTCAAACATTATCATCAAGACCATGAAAGTTTAACGTTAGATTTAACCAATCAAAGTGCGGTCAATTTTGAACTTGAAATTGTGACGAATCTAGAGCCTGCACAAAACACCTCTTTACAAGGGCTTTATCAATCTGGCGAGGGCATTTGTACACAATGTGAAGCAGAAGGTTTCCGTCAAATTACCTATATGCTTGATCGACCAGATGTATTAGCTCGCTATACAACCAGAATTACCGCAGATAAGACTAAATATCCTTACTTGCTTTCTAATGGTAACCGCATTGCAAGTGGAGAGTTAGAGGATGGTCGTCATTGGGTTGAATGGAATGACCCATTCCCGAAACCAAGCTATTTATTCGCTTTAGTGGCAGGTGATTTTGATTTATTACAAGATACCTTTACGACAAAAAGTGGTCGTGAAGTGGCTTTAGAACTTTATGTTGATCGTGGCAATCTTGATCGTGCCTCTTGGGCAATGGAAAGTCTGAAAAAAGCGATGAAATGGGATGAAGACCGTTTCAATTTAGAATACGACTTAGATATTTACATGATTGTTGCTGTGGACTTCTTCAATATGGGCGCCATGGAAAATAAAGGGTTGAATATTTTTAACTCTAAATTTGTGTTGGCAAATCCACAAACAGCAACTGATGATGATTATCTTGCCATTGAAAGCGTGATTGCACACGAATATTTCCATAACTGGACGGGAAACCGTGTAACTTGCCGTGATTGGTTCCAATTAAGTTTGAAAGAAGGTTTAACGGTTTTCCGTGATCAAGAATTTTCATCTGACACAGGTTCTCGAGCAGTCAATCGTATTAATAACGTGAAATTCTTACGTACGGTGCAATTTGCCGAAGATGCAAGCCCTATGTCACACCCAATTCGCCCTGAAAAAGTCATTGAAATGAATAACTTCTATACCGTGACTGTATATGAAAAAGGGGCAGAAGTGATTCGTATGTTGCACACCTTATTAGGTGAACAAGGTTTCCAAAAAGGGATGCAACTTTATATTGCTGAAAACGATGGTAAAGCGGCAACCTGTGAAGATTTTGTTTCTGCAATGGAACGTGCGAATGATGTTGATTTAGCTCAATTCCGTCGTTGGTATAGTCAATCAGGTACACCAGAATTATTGATTAGCGATGCCTATGATGAACAAACTCATACTTATCGTTTAACGGTTTCGCAATCTACGCCGCCAACAGCGGACCAAATGGAAAAAGTAAACTTACATATTCCATTGAAAATTGCGCTTTATGATGCCAACGGCACCAAACAAATGTTACAGCATAACGGTGAGTTGTTAAGTGATGTGTTAAATGTAACGGAAAAAGACCAAGTGTTTGAATTCCATGGTATTTATGGTCGCCCAATTCCTGCGTTATTATGCGATTTTTCTGCACCGGTGAAACTGGATTATGATTACACCACAGAGCAGTTATTAGGTTTACTTAAATTTGCGGATAACCAATTTGCTCGTTGGGATGCAGCACAAATGCTGTTTACTCAAGAATTGCGTCGTAATGTGGCACATTTCCAACAAGGTGAAGCCTTTGACATTTCACCTGATGTTTTGACCGCACTTGCGCATGTATTGGAAAATTACGAACAAGATATCGAATTAGCCACATTAATTCTAACCTTGCCAAAAGACATTGAGTTTGCAGAAAGCTTTAAAACGATTGATCCAGATGGCATTGCAGCCGCAAGAGAATTTATGTTGGTGCAAATTGCAGAATACTTGAAAGAAGATTTATTGCGTATTTACACCCATATTCGTCTTGAAGATTATCGAGTGACACAAGAAGATATTGCTTTACGAGCAATGCGTAATCTTTGTTTAAGTTATTTAGCTTACACCAATCTAGGCAATACTGTGGTGCAAAAACATTACAATAATGCCAATAATATGACAGATACACTGGCGGCATTAAATATGGCAACCAAAGCTGCGTTACCTTGTCGTGATGCCTTGTTGGCCGATTTTGAACAAAAATGGCAACATGATGGCTTGGTAATGGATAAATGGTTTGCTTTACAAGCAACTCGCCCAGATGAAAACGTATTGGAAATTGTACAAGTATTAATGGATCACCCAAGCTTTAACTTTAATAATCCAAACCGTTTACGTTCACTAGTGGGTAGCTTTGCAAATCACAATTTAAAAGCATTCCATCATATCAGTGGTTCAGGTTACCGTTTCTTAACAGACGTCCTAATCCGTTTAAATGAAAGCAATCCACAAGTGGCTGCGCGTTTAATTGAGCCATTAATTCGTTTCTCACGTTTTGATGCACAACGTCAAACGTTAATGAAACGCGCCTTAGAACGATTAAGTGCTGTTGAAGATCTCTCAAAAGATTTATTTGAGAAAATTGAAAAAGCCTTGCAATAAAACAAAAAGTGCGGTTAATTTTGACCGCACTTTCCATTTACAGTGAACTATCCTGAGAGATAAACGAGTATGTATTCTTTGATCCGTAAAGCCATCTTTTCCCTTGATCCTGAAACCGCCCATGATTTAGTGATTAAATCATTGCATTTAGCGGGTAAATCACCTTGCCAATTTTTATTAAAGCAGCTTTTGGCTTGTCCACAAGGTACGCCTAAGCAAGTGATGGGAATTACCTTTAAAAATCCTATTGGGTTAGCTGCAGGTGCAGATAAAAATGCCGAAGCGATTGATGGATTTGGTGCAATGGGATTTGGTTTTATTGAAGTTGGGACGGTTACGCCTTTGGCGCAAGAGGGAAATGCTAAGCCTCGTCAATTCCGTTTAGTGGAAGCGGAAGGGATTATTAACTGTAATGGATTCAATAATTATGGCATTGATTATGTGGTCGAGAATGTTAAAAAGGCAAAATTTGATGGCGTAATTGGGATTAATATTGGCAAAAATAAAATCACGCCACTTGAAAAGGGGAAAGATGATTACCTATTTTGCCTAAACAAAGCCTATAACTATGCGGATTATATTACGGTAAATATTTCATCACCGAATACACCAGATTTACGCCAATTACAGTATGGTGATTACTTTGATGATTTACTGCAAAGTGTGAAACAACGTCAAAAAGTATTAGCTGAGCAATATAATAAATATGTGCCGATTGCAGTAAAAATTGCACCTGATTTATCCGAGACTGAGCTCGTTCAAATTGCTGATACGTTACTTCGTCATCAAATGGATGGGGTAATTGCGACTAATACCACCATCTCTCGCGACAACGTCACAGGTTTAAAAAATGCGGAACAACAAGGTGGCTTAAGTGGAAAACCGTTACAGCAAAAAAGTACAGAAATTATTCGAAGATTGCATCAAGAACTGAAAGGACAAATCCCGATTATTGGAAGTGGTGGCATTGATGGTGTACAAAACGCACAAGAGAAAATTGAAGCAGGTGCGGAATTGTTACAAGTTTATTCGGGTTTGATTTATCACGGTCCAAGCTTAGTGAAAGAATTAGTAAAAGCGATCAAATAAATGACAAAAAAATATGATTTACATTGCCATAGTACGGCTTCAGATGGTGTTTTAACGCCTACGGAGCTTGTGCAACGAGCTCATGAACAAGGTGTCAATGTGCTTGCTTTATGTGATCACGACACCGTGATGGGCATTGATGAAGCTAAAATTGAAGCAGATAAATTAGGTATTGAGCTAATTAATGGCGTGGAAATTTCAACGAATTGGGAAGGTCGTGGTATCCATATTGTTGGATTAAATTTTGATAAAACGCATCCAAAAATGACCGCGCTTTTAGCCGAGCAAAAATCACTGAGAGAAAAAAGAGCGGTCGAAATTGGTTCTAAATTAGAAAAAGCAGGCATCCCCAATGCTTATGAAGGTGCAAAAGCGTTAGCAAACGGGGAAGTGACTCGTGCGCATTATGCGCGTTATTTGGTACAAATCGGAAAGGTTTCAAATGATGGGCAAGCCTTTAAGCGTTATCTAGGCGGTGGAAAATCGTGTTTTGTCAAAGCTGAATGGGTGGATATTCCAACGGCGATTGATACGATTCATGCAGCAGGTGGTGTCGCAGTCATTGCCCATCCTATGCGTTATAACATGACAGGAAAATGGATTCGTCGATTAATTGTTGATTTCAAACAATGGAGTGGTGATGGCATGGAAGTCGCCGATAGTGGACAGACCAAAGATCAGCGTCAATATCTTGCGCGTTTAGCCAATGAATATGACTTAGCCGCCTCTTTAGGCTCGGATTTTCATTTTCCTTGCGGATGGATTGAATTAGGAAAGAATTTGTTTTTACCTGAAGAGGTAAAACCGATTTGGACATTATTTGAATAATAAAGGGCGGTCAATCCGCCCTTGTTTTTATATTTGACTGTTCTCACACAAACCGAGACTCGCTAGAAATTCAATAAATGCGCGAACTTTAGCGGGTAAATGACGACGATTTGGGTAAACCACATAAATATCTAAAGGTTTTTGTTTATATTCAGACAAAATTTCAACTAATTCACCTGAAGCAAGCGCTTCTTTTACAAAGAAACCAGGTGAATTGCTGATGCCCAAGCCTGCTTTTGTCATTTCTAACAATGCCATACCATTATTGGAAACTACTTTAGATTGAATTTTATAACGTTGAATTTGATTGGCTTTTGTTGATTGCCAATGCACCTGATTTAACGATGATTTATAAAGTAAACCTTGGTGATATTCTAAATCATCAGGTGTAAGCGGTGTGCCTCGCGACTCTAAATAACTTGGCGAAGCAACAAAATGCATAGGGGAGCTACTAATTTTACGCGCAACAAGTGAGCTATCTTGCATATAGCCGATACGTAATGCTAAGTCATAGCCTTCCGCAACGAGATCAACACGTTTGTCTTCAAATTCAATTTCTACGTGTAAATTGGGATGAAGCTCAATAAATTTAGGCAAGTTAGGCGAAATATAAAGTAAGCCAAAATCACGTGGCACAGAGATTAATAAATTACCTTGTAAGCTCGTTGCCATATTACTGATGCTAGAGTCAGCCTCGCTTAAATCTAATAGAATGGCTTGGCAACGTTGGTAATAAAGCATACCGGCTTCAGTTGGCACAATTTTTCGTGTTGTACGTTGTAATAATCGTGTTTTTAAATGTTCTTCTAATTGTGAAACTAATTTACTCGCCATCGCCACAGAAATATTCTGTTGGTTTGCGGCTTGTGTAAAACTTTGCGTTTCGATCACTTTACAGAAAACCGAAATTGCATTGAGTTTATCCATTTATAAATCCTTTTTGAAAAAAAGCTTGATTTTATCAGCGTAAGTTTGCAGTATATCGCCAATTTTACAGAATTCTAGTTATATTTTAGGTAAGCAAATGAGCAAATCTTTAGTGATTGTGGAGTCGCCAGCCAAAGCGAAAACCATCAATAAATATTTAGGTAGCCAGTATGTGGTGAAATCCAGCGTAGGGCATATTTGTGATTTGCCTACAGCAGGGAGTAGCACAGGCGAGAAAGCTAAACCAGTTTCCACTAAAGGATTAAGTGCGGAAGAAAAAACGAAAATTAAAGCAGAAAAAGACCGCGCAGCATTAGTGAAACGTATGGGGATTGACCCTTATCACGATTGGAAAGTCAATTATCAAATTCTACCAGGTAAAGAAAAAGTAGTAGCCGAATTAAAATCCCTTGCTAAAAAATCCGATCATATTTATCTCGCAACCGACTTGGATAGAGAAGGAGAGGCTATTGCGTGGCATTTACGTGAAGTCATTGGTGGCGATGATAGTCGTTTTAGCCGCGTTGTATTTAATGAGATTACTAAAAAAGCGATTGAAAAAGCGTTCCAGCATCCTGCGCACATTAATATGGACCAGGTTAATGCTCAGCAAACCCGTCGTTTCTTAGACCGCGTAGTAGGCTTCATGGTGTCGCCATTATTATGGAAGAAAGTGGCGCGAGGTTTATCTGCCGGACGAGTGCAATCTGTTGCCGTGAAATTGGTGGTAGAGCGTGAACGTGAAATCAAAGCATTCCAACCGGAAGAGTTTTGGGAAATTGAAGCGCTAACCCAAACGAGTAAGAAAGAAGACTTGCGTTTGGATGTGGTGCAATATAAAGGCAAGAAATTTGAGCCGAAAAATGAAAAAGAAGCTCAAAGTGCGGTCGATTTCTTAAATAAATCACATTACGTTGTCACAGATTTAGAAACAAAACCAACAGGTTCTAAACCAAGAGCCCCATTTATCACTTCAACCTTACAACAAACTGCAAGCACGCGTTTAGGTTTTGGGGTGAAGAAAACCATGATGTTAGCACAACGTTTATATGAAGCCGGTTACATTACTTATATGCGTACTGACTCTACCAACTTGAGCCAAGATGCATTAAATATGGTACGCTCTTATATCGAAAGCCATTTCGGCAAAGATTATTTACCTGCTAAACCGAATTTCTATTCGAGCAAAGAAAATGCACAAGAAGCACACGAAGCGATTCGTCCTTCTGATGTGAAAATGCTCGCGGATAATTTAAGTGGCATGGATAAAGATGCCGTGCGCTTGTATGATTTAATCTGGCGTCAATTTGTAGCCTGCCAAATGCCTGCTGCACAATATGACAGCACAACCGTCACTGTAATGGCTGGTGATTATGAATTGAAAGCCAAAGGCCGTATTTTACGCTTTGATGGTTGGACAAAAGTCTTGCCACAATTAGGTAAAAATCCAGAAGACCAAATTTTACCGGCTGTGAGTTTAAACGAAACATTAGCACTAAAAACAGTTTCGCCAAGCCAACACTTCACTAAACCGCCCGCTCGTTTTACTGAAGCTGCATTGGTTAAAGAATTGGAGAAACGTGGTATTGGTCGTCCTTCTACTTATGCGGCAATTATTTCGACTATTCAAGAACGTGGTTATGTACGCATTGAAAATCGCCGTTTCTACGCAGAGAAAATGGGCGAAATCGTTACTGATCGCTTAAATCAATCTTTTACTGATTTGATGAGCTACGATTTCACTGCCAACATGGAAAACGTACTAGACCAAATTGCATCCGGTGAGAAAAATTGGAAAGCTGAGTTAAATCAATTCTTCAAAGATTTTTCTACCCAACTTTCTAGGGCAGAATTAGATGAGTTGGAAGGTGGAATGAAGCCGAATAGCCTTGTGCTCACCGATATTGATTGCCCAACTTGTGGCCGCAAAATGGCGATTCGCACAGCAAGTACAGGTGTCTTCCTTGGTTGTTCTGGTTATGCATTACCACCAAAAGAGCGTTGTAAAACAACGATTAATCTTATTCCAGAAGCGGAATTATTAAATGTGTTGGATGAGGCTTCTGAGACCAAGGCCTTAATGGATCGTAAACGTTGCCCGATATGTGGCACAGCGATGGACAGTTACATTATTGACCCACATCGTAAATTGCATATTTGTGGTAACAATCCAAATTGTGATGGTTATTTGGTTGAACAAGGCCAATTTAAAATTAAAGGCTATGACGGTCCGATTGTAGAATGTGACAAGTGTGGTTCGGATATGCACTTGAAACTCGGTCGTTTTGGTAAATATATGGGCTGTACCAACTGTGATAACACCCGTAAGATTTTGAAAAACGGCGAGGTTGCACCGCCAAAAGAAGAGCCGGTTCATTTCCCTGAATTGAAATGTGAAAAATCTGATGCGTATTTTGTATTACGTGATGGTGCAAGTGGTGTGTTTATGTCTGCACATAACTTCCCGAAATCACGTGAAACTCGACCAGCAAAAGTGGCGGAATTAGCGCTTTATCGTGATCGTTTACCGGAAAAATTACGTTATTTAGCGGATGCGCCACAAAAAGACCCTGAGGGTAATGAAGCTATTATCCGTTTCAGCCGTAAAGAAAAACATCAATATGTGACATCTGAAAAGAATGGCAAAGCCACAAAATGGATTGTGGATTATATTGATGGAAAATGGGTAGAACGGAAAAAGTAGGATGAACATCACGGTTTATTGCGGTGCGAGTTTAGGTAATGATTCTGCCTATCAGGCTGCCGCAGAAAAATTAGGAAAATGGATTGCAGATGGCCAACATACTTTAGTTTATGGTGGCGGAAAATTGGGATTAATGGGCGAGGTTGCAGATACTGTACTCGCTCATCAAGGCAAAGTAATTGGCATTATTCCTCAATTTTTACAAGACAGAGAAGTTTCACATCCTAATTTGACCAAGACCGTGGTGGTTGAAAGCATGTCTGAGCGAAAAAATAAAATGATTGAGCTTGGTGATGCTTATATCGCTTTGCCTGGCGGACCTGGCACTTTAGAAGAGATTGCTGAAGTGATTTCTTGGGCGAGAATTGGGAAAAATAATAATCCTTGTATTTTGTTTAATGAAAAGGGGTATTTTGATTCACTAAAGTCCTTTTTTAGCCATATGGTGAAAGAAGGCTTCTTTACTCAAGGTGATTTTGAGAAGATTCTATTCTCGAATGATCTTCAAAAAATTGAAACCTTTATTGAGAATTATCAACCTCCAGCATTAAGAACATATTAAAAAAGTGCGGTTAAATTTGACCGCACTTTTTTATGATTAATGATGATGTTCTGGTTTTGGTGGGAGTTTAGCTCTAGCTTTACCAACAGGGAGAATTAACGTCGCGTAATTCGCTGAATGTTGACAAACTTTTTGATCTTCAAATGGTTCTTTATGAATCACTTTAAGTTTCCAAACACCTTCAATTAATGGAATAAAGTTAACTTTACCTTCTTTGTCTGTTTTACCAGAAAAGGCTTGCGGCTCACGGTGAGATGTTGCCGCTTCCATATCTTTTACAACAAATGTATCAGAGGTTGCGATAATCGTTTCGCCTGCAAGTGGTTGGTCTTTATAGAAAATCTGAACAGGGAAAGCTTCACCTGCTTTAATTGTTTTCGGATCTTTAAGTGGCACGATTTCAAGTGGTAAGCCGAGGCGTGTCATTGCCATATCTGCATTTAATGGTTTTTTGCCCACTACAGTAAAGGCTTTACCAAACATTTGAGTTTGTTCGCAATAGAATGCATTTGGTGTGCCTTGTAAGTTATCCATTTTCCAACCTTCATTATTTTGTGACCAGAAAGTTGGTTTATAAGTCGCTGTTACCCAATATGAACCGTCTTTTAACGGTTTTTCTGATTGATATTGGTAGTTTTCACCTTTTTGTACTAATGTTTGCATTTCACCATCTTGATTGATGAGTTCCATCGGTGGAAAAATAGCGAGACGTTTTTCAGGAATTTTTTCAACGTAAGGGTAGTCACCATAAGCTAAATCAGCTTTTAAAACGCTATTAGAAGCAATTTGTGCCGGTGTTGCAACCCAAACTTCATGTGCTTGCGCAAGCGCAGAGAAGCCAAGTAGTGCTGCAATTAATGTTTTTTTCATTCTCT
>OGFW01001783.1_pt1 | contig 15413 bp, 17 predicted proteins | sample 1570991 | NCBI WGS metagenome assembly OGFW01 (sample SAMEA2582074, study PRJEB24529) | metagenome | biome: Human gut stool | place: China | collected 2011
CTCCTCAATCATAGAAGGTTAATTCCCCTACATATATTTTATTATTTATATAATAAAAATCGACTCTGACATGAGGGATATTTGCAGATAATTTTCTTGCTATATCTAACATTTCATCATAAAACTTTGGCTTTTTAGGTACAGTTTTTGAATTAGGATCTCTCATTCTCATTTCCAAATGATTAAAGTTCTCATCAAAAAAATCTGTAGTTGGATTTTCTGCTTTGTCCTTAGATATGTATACAATTTTAGGCACACCATTAAAACAAAACACTTTATAATCCGTTAATACACCTGATTCATCTTCTTCCATATACTTTTCAGCAATAACTCTTCTTTTAACATTTTTATATGGCCATTCTCTAGATGTTAAATAGTAATCTGATTTTAATGCGTTGTTTATTTTTTCTCTTGCCTTATCTACATCAAAATTTTCTTTATCCTTACAAATAACTAATCCTCCGCTATCATGAGTACATTTTAAGACAAACTTATCTGGTAATGAAGAAAAATCAATATCATCGAAAGAATCCCATACCCCCAATGTTGGTATAGTATATCCTTCTCCCAATCTTTCTTTAATATAATTTTTAAATTCATATTTATCAACCATTTTAGTATATAACGGATTTCGATCATGTAATTTTAGCCATTGTAATTTTTCATTAAATGTAACTGGACATTCTAAATTTAAAGATTCGCCCATCCTGATTTTATAAATTTTCTTTAAAAATCTTTCATCAGACCATTTATTATAAAATCCATGTCTAAGTAATACATTAAACCTATATTTTTTATCAGTAATTAATTTTGTAATTTTATTTATCATATCTATATTTCTCCTTATCAATTAAATTTCTATCCAATTTCCAAATATCTCATCGTATTTTTCAGGTTTAAAAGGCACATAACCACTCCAATGAAAAAATGTTAATTCGCCAAAATAAATTTTCCCATTTGATTGATATAAATCAACTCTTAATAAAGGAATGTTTTTTGATAATTTCTCAGCCAATCTTTTCATTTCTTGGAATTTTGGAGGACATTCGATAATTTTTTTTGAAGTAGGATGTCCATTAATAACATCTATATGCCTAAAATTCTCATCAAAAAAATCAAATGTTGTTTCACTTTTATTGTTCTGTCGATCACATGCAATAAACATTAATTTCATTTTTCCATTAAAGCAAAACAATTTATAATCTCTTAACTCTTTTGTTTGTTCATCTTCAATATATTTTTCAACTATTATCCTTGGTTTTACATTTTTATATGGCCACTCCCTCCACAATTTATAATAATTACGTTTAATTGATGAATTTATAAACTTTCTAGCTTTATCTATGTCAAATATTTCTTTATTTTTACATACAACAACCCCACCCGAATCATGTGTTGTTTTTATAACAAATTGATTCGGCAATGTACTAAAATTAATATCCTCAAATGAATCATATACCCCTATTGTAGGGATAATATATTCATCACCAATCAAATCAGATACATATTGTTTTACCAAATATTTATCAACCATATTGGTATACAACGGATTTCTATCATTTATTTTTAACCATTGTATTTTTTCATTGAAAGTCTTAACATTATTTAAATCCAATTTTTTTCCAATAAATCCTCTATATTGCATTTTTATATATTTTTCATCATCCATATTTTTAAAAAAGCCTTTCGTAGAAAGCCATGCTAAAATTTTATATGGATTTTTTAAAGTTTCTATAACATTCATAATTATCACCTTTCCCAATGCTTTGCAAATAATAAATATACATATTAATGATTAATATTTATCTATGTATTTTTAATTTTAAATACCTTATAAGTCTAAACATTTTATTTTTATTAAATATAAATTGAATAAATGTTATAAATATAATAACAAAAAATGTATTTTTCAATGCACAGATAAGCCAATCAAAGTATGAATCGCAATGTAATACAATTAACCCCAAATTTTTCATTAAAATATAAATTAATAAAACAATTATACAATCCAGCAAAAAATTCTTATACATAGAATTTATTCCAAAATTTATCAATTTTTTATTACAATAATGACCTAACCAAACCGTTTGATAAAGTGTAGATATAAAAGTACCTAACGCAACTCCGAATAACCCTAATGTTTTAACTAAAAGAATTGATGAAACAATATTAAGCAATGTTGCTATAATATAACTTCTTTGAGTCTCTTTATAATGCCCAGCTGCTAAAACTAATGTAATATATGGTGACCTTAAACAATATGTTGCATTTGCCAGCGATATCACCATACCAAATAATGGTTGAACATAATTTGCATCATTTATTCCCTTTGTATAAACTGATACAAACGGAGCAATCAATAACCCTGTACATATAAAAATTACAAGTACAAAATAATTAACCAACCATTCATACCATTTTATAAATTTTTTCAATTCATCATACTCTTCACACGCCCATAAATTTCCCATCAAAGATTGAATTCCAGCTGTAAAAGCAGAAAATAGATTTCTCATGCCGTTGACAACAATATAATATACTGAATATATAGATACATTTTCTAAAGATGAAAAGATGGTTAAAACAATATTATCTGTACTATCTAATACTATAGCAGCTATATGTTGTGCAACACCATTCCATTTTTGTCTAATTGGTTCATATGTAATTTTTATTTTTCTATTAATCTGATAATGATTATTGACATATTTTCTTAAAATTATTGGCCTAATTAAATATATTAATGATGTTGTCAATTTAACTATTTGAATTGAACAATTTAACCTAATTAATATAATACAAGCAATATTATTTAATATTAATGTTATTGTTTGTACATTATAATTAATATATCCTTTTTGGTCTGCTGTTAATAGCAATCTATCTACTATACCATAATAATATTGTGCAAAATTGCTAATTGACATGGCTAAAATTAATGTTGTTGTAAATATCCAATCGACTTTCAAATCAGTCAAATGTGGATATATCACAATCAAGATTATTACATAAATTGCTAAAATAATTGCCAACTTTCTAAAAAAATTAGCTGCACTTACATATATTTCACTTGTTTTTTTAGAATTTTTTTCTGATAATGGTTTATATAGACTTGATGAAACAACAGCCCCAACTCCAAGTTCCAGAAATGCTATCATCTGTAGAAATTGAGCAATAGAATTCACTAAGCCATTTATTTCAGAGCCAAAATGACCCAATATTATTCTTGGAAGAATAAAACCACAAACCAAAGTTGTAAATTGTAATATCAAAGATGATATTGTATTATATTTAAGTTTTTTTTCTCTCGAATTCATATTATTCTTTCTTTCTACTAATTAATAAAAAAGCTCTCTATCAAATCAATCCATTTTCCACCTATATTCTTCACTGATAGTTTATCTCTTACCATATGATAATTATCGGAAAATACTTTTGAATACTCTTTATTAGTTATTAATTTTTTTATTGCATTATATAACTGAATTTCGTTATTAACATCAATTAATAAGCCATTCTTTTCATTAACAATATTCATCTTAGCTCCACCAACTGGGCAGTCTGTGCATATAGAAGGAACACCTAACGCTAAAGCTTCCAACATAGTATTTGATATTCCTTCATAATTACTACATGATATGTACATCCCTGACTCATTTAATATATTATAAATATCATCAGTAAAATCATGAATTGTAACCACTTCATTCAAAGATAACTCACATATAAGTGATTCTAATCTACTTTTTAAAGGACCTTCTCCAAATATATCTAGTTTATACTCTTTATATTCCTTTGATATTTTCAAAAATACATGAATTAATAATTCAAAATTTTTTTGTTCAGTCAATCTGCCTATTGCTATAATATTTTTTTTTCGTATACCTTTATATGGTTCTGGTAAATTATCTGATATTGGATTTTCTATAATTGATGTTTTACATTTAAGTGAATTTTTAAAATAATTCCTTGCTTGCTCTGTTTGAAAAACAACATGATTTGATGAATTATATGACCAATTTCTTAAATATTTTTCAATCTTATGATGTGTTGGTTTCGATGGGTCAGCTCTCTCTGATGAAATTATAAAAGGTTTATTTCTCATGCCAAAAAGTGCAATACATAATGTATACGATATTGGATACATAAAACAAATAACAACATCAAATTTATTTAATCTTACATATCTTCTTATATCATATAATAGCAATAATTTATTTGACGAATTAAACACCTTTTTCGTAACTTTATTATTTAAAGGATAATAACCATTATTATAAAAAGAAGAAAATACAACTGAATAACCATTCTCTGAAAAATTATTTGCTAATGTAGAAAGAACCCTTTCAGCACCTCCTCCTTTTGAAAGTCCAGACATTAATAATATTTTTCTCATTTATTTATGACCTCCGACTATAAAATAAGGATTTCTCCTTGAATTATTTCCTAAAGACATTATAAAATCTTTTGTATATCCATTTTTCCACAATGCATACATAAAAGAAAGTTGATCTCTCCTTGTTTCAAATCGATAAAATTCTTCCCACCATTTGTCCATAACTAAAATACACTCTCTTTTGTTATGCTTTCTTATAATAATATTGTTTTCGAATAAACCATATTTTTCTGGAAAACCATCTTTTTTGTAGTGATTTACCTGTTTTCTAATGTCAGTAAATTTTGCTTTGCCCGAAGCAAAAATTGCCTTTGCCTCATCATAAATACAATCTCTTACCTGATGATTGTGCATAGCAATGCATTTGTTTTCATCTATCATCTTATCTATTATTTCATCAATATCACATGTTATTCTAATATTTGAGTCAATATATACAGAATATTCATATTCGCTGAAAAATAAGTGTGGCTTCAATTTAGACAATCTAGACTTAACAATATTATCAGCCATATCAGTTTCATAATCTTTAATTATATACTTTTTCCAAATTGATCCTTCTGGCAATTCCTGATCAGTAAATATATAATAATCATATTCAGGATTAATATATATTGGATTTTTAATTGAATCATATTTCCCATAACATGCAGTATATACAACAACCCTTTTTTTATGTTTATTATTAGACGGAATAAATTCATTCATCAAATTCATCTTGATTTTATTTGTTCTTAATTGAAATATATATCCACTAACTATATACCTAAATGTCTTTCTTAATATATAACTCAATGTTTTTTTTTCATTTAATTTATAATCACTATTTAATAATTCTTCATATACCTGAAATACTAATTCATTAATTTCATTCATTTTAACTCCTATTTTTCAAAAAAAAATCCATATTTAGAAATTCCTGCATTACTAGCAAACACCATTAATAACATCCAAATTATAGGCACCACATAAAAAAAGGCTCTAGTTATTTGTCTGTATCTATCTTGTGTTTCACTTTCAATAATTGAAACAGATACAATTAAATGAGAATTAAATAGTTCCACAAATCTTGAAAATATTTCATTTTTTAAATACAAAATACCAAATGCCAAATTAGATAATGCTACATATGTGTATACATTAAGTACATTTTCCGCCTTTTCATTTGAACGTTTAACTGAATAATAGTAAAAAATCAATGCATATATAAATGTTAAAAACGTAGTTAAAGAAAATATATCGTTTTTTACAAATTCTGATGCAGAATAATATGAATTATGAACATGGCTCAATATATAATTTGAAAAAAAAGTTCCAAATATTAAAACAAATGAATTAAATAATATAAGTGTATTCCTGATAAATTTTTTGTTCTTAATTATTCCAAGACTTTGTGGAATTAACAACAATAAAATTGATGTATGAAATAAAGAAGCAATAAGAACAAGCAGAACTCCTTTTATATATTTATGATTATTAAAAAAATAAAATGAATTTAATGCAATTGCCATAGATATATACTGACGCACAACATTAAATGAATTTGGATAGAATAATGTAGCAAAAATAAAAGCACTAATAAATACATTCTCTGAATTATAATATATATATACAGCAAACCCAATCATAATTATGGCACTCATTGCAGCCAACATAAACTGAGCATCAAAGCCAAATTTATACAATAATTTAATCAAAGCCTGTACTCCAATTTCATAGTGTGTTAATTTATATTTATAATACTGACTAATACTAAATTTATTATATATTTCTACATATTGTATTGTATCCGAACCTACATATGTTGCTCTTAATGCTTGAATTAAAAACATCTGAAAAAAACAAATAAATAAAAAGAGTCCTTTTTTTTTATTATTATTAAGTTTCTTTCTAAATAGCATTCCCATTAATATTATAAAAATCAAATTATAAATGAATACCATTATTTATCCTTCCTAAATTTTTTTGTTTTATTTCTTACAAAAGCTAAACATACTAACCTATATAATCTTCTAACAATTTTAATTGCCAAAGAATAGCCCTTACTATCTCCACCAGAAGATGCATTCATTCCGTGTCTCCGATACTTAATTAAAGCATCTGGAATTAATGCTGTTTTATAATAACATTCTGATACAGCGGCTATCCATAAATCATGTTCCATTAAATAGCTATTTGTTGGAAATGGTAATACAGTTTTTAATACTTTTCTATTAAAAGCCATACAACATCCTAGATATCTTGTTTTTATCATTAATCTCCAAAATCCAGTTTTAATATTGTAATCTTTAATCCTAGATGAACTAATAATCTGCTCTTTTTCATTTATAGTAATACAATCACTTACAACAAAATCATATATTTTCAAATAATCCAATGAAATTTTCACCTTATCAGGCATCCAAATATCATCTTGGTCTGAAAGAAAAATATAATCTCCATTTGCATTCAGTAAAGCATTCTCAAAATTTTTCACAAAACCATGTTCTTTATCATGAATATATATTTTTATTCGTGAATCATTAAAACTTTTCAATATATTTAATGTATTATCTGTTGACATGTCATCAGATATTATTAACTCATCTTCATTACTCAACTGACATAATATAGATTCAATTTGTTGTTTAATATATTTTTCTCCATTATATGTAGCCATGCATACTGAAATCATACTTTTTTATACCTTCACCCATTTATTATTTTTTGAATCAAATTGCTTTAATACCTTTGCAGGAATTCCAGCCAACAACGTATTATCTGGAAAAATTCCTCTCACTACAGAATTAGCTCCTACTATGCAATGCTTTCCTAAATGAGTCCCTGCTAAAATAACAGTCCCATATCCAATAAAACAGTTGTCATCAATGAATGTATCTTTAATATTTAATGGCTGTTCTAATACAATTACATTTTCATCATCAAATGTATGATCACAGTTTGAAATAAATACGTTACCTGAAATAGTTACATTGTTTCCAACTTTGAGTTTGTTTTCAACTGATACAGCATGAAAATTTTGTCCAATAGAAACATTATTTCCAATAATTATTTTCCCACCATTCTGAGTTTCTGTTCTAATTCCCGGATAGATACGTACCTTATCTCCTAGTATTAAATCCTTTTTTCGTGATAAATAACATGGTTTTCCCATATAACACATATGACCTATTTTTCCAAAAAAAGGCTTATTAAGTAAAACTCTCAACCCCCATTTTATTTTCTCACTTTGTCCATCAAACATATAATTTTCTTCTCCTTAATTCTGAGAAAATTTTAATTAATTAGTATCTTTATCAAATATTAATTTTCTGCAATCATAATACTTTAGGAACAGAAATAATTACAACTCACAAAACTTGTATTATTTTAATATATTCTATAAATAATAATTATTATATTTTCATTTCATGAAGCCAATTTCTAAGGGAATATTTTTCATATATTTCCTTATCCAGCTCTTTATATTCACTTTTAAAAAAAGGTGAATTGAAATCAAAAGTTTTTCCATCGTAAACATAGATATTCTCTTCATTATAAAAATCATAATTTACAATATCTTCATTTGTTGTAATAAGTTTCTTTTTTGCTCCTAATGCCTCCAACACTCTAATAGTAAGACCTAGCTGACCTTCCTGTGCTGAATCAAGTACACATTTTGAATTACTGTAAACAAAATTCATTTTTTCTCCTTTTAATGGTTCAAAATGAAATTCATTATATCTTGCATGTTTTAATTCCTTATTAAAAATCTTCCTGTAAATGAAAACTATTCTTGATGGAAAAAAATAATATATAAACTGATTAGTGTATACTTGCTTCAACTGATTAGACATCAATTGAATAAATTTATATTTCTTGGGATGTGCCGTACCAACAAAACAAAAATCATATTTATAATCTTTCTTTTTTTCTCTTCCAATCATCTCATATTGTCTCGTATAAAATAATGGTAAAAATTTAAGCTTTTCATCTGCGTTAACATCATTTCTATCAAACGAATAACAATCATCAAACAATGGTTCTATTTTCTTTATATATGGAAAATTTTTTAACGAATCCCACTGATAAAGAATATATTTTGCCTGTGGCTGTTCTTTCTTAATCTGCATAATCATTTCTTCACTAAATGATAAAGATTGTCCAGATATTAAGAAAACAACATCATATTTTTTAATACGCACAGTTTTCATTATTGTTTCAAAATAGTTTGCTATATACTTTCCAATTAAATCTTTATTGACACGAATAATTGCCTTTATAAATCCATTAGTACTAGGACGATCATCAAAACAATCAACCTCATACCCCATCTTAGTCAGTTCCTCACTAATTTCATATGGATAATTAAAGAAATTGGGCATTATTAATAATAACTTTTTCATTTACATAAGACCTCACTTATGACATGTACTTCTTTTCATTCATAATTTGCATAATCTTCCTGTTATCACCCCATACAGCTTTAGAATCATATGGACGATCAGGAAATGCTCCATATTTTAATTTAATACTGTAACCATTTTCCTTAATAAATCGCTCTACTCGATCTGCCAATTTTTCAGGTTTTCCAGAACATATATTAATAATTCCATTAACTTCATCTTGTCCAACAGCTGCAGCAACCTGATTACAAAAATCATCATAATCAATAAAATCAAATTGATTCTGTCCCATAGTAAATGGAAATTCTGTTTTGCCTTCTTTTTCTGCTTCTGTGATTTTTGAAAAAATAGAACATCCAAAATCAGAATGACCTACAATATAATAACCACGTAGCCATTGCCAATTTGTATGTTTACCATTAGTCATCATCACAACGCAATTACGCAGTGCATCCTTACCAATTCCATAAAGACTCATGGGATGGCATGTGGTATTTTCATTGATACTTCCCTCATAGAATCCAATTTCATGCATTGTACCCATAATACTGATTTTATCAATTCCGGCATCAACAATTTGTTTCAAAAAATGATAGTGTTTTGGTAAATCCGCAATATGATTTTCCGAATAATGTACAAATCCATCTCTCCACGCCAAATGAAGAAGAACATCTGGTTTACCAAAAAATATATAAGGGTCTTCTATTGAAAACAAATCACAATCAACTCTTTCTGCACGATCATCAACATATGTAGTCTTAAAATCTGCTGCTATAACATTATGTCCATTATTTAATAGTGCTTTTACAACACCTTGTCCGAGATATCCATTAGCTCCCGTAACTAAAATCTTCATCTTATCACTCCTATATCCTTAAATATTTTGTATGAACACTTACCTCACTCTGTAAAAACACTTTTTACATACGTATAACTATTAATATCTCCAATATCATATCTTTTACCTGGCATACAATAAGCATGCATATCAGTCTGTTTACTTAGCCATGCAGCAAAACTGCCTGGTGCATCATAACCACATCCATCATCTAATGCTTCATGAATACGTTTCACATCACATCCACGATAATAATAAAAAGGAGGAACTGCCAGATTTCCTTTTGGTTTCTTAGGTTTTTCTTCATAGCTGGTAATCATATTATTTTCATCTAGTGTGATAATTGCTGTTTTCTGTTGCTTTTCCAGCTCATTTTCTTCGTGACACATTACACTAGATGTATTCTTTTCCATAGCAAACTTGACAAATTCTGAAAGACTGAAATCCAGCACATTATCTCCAGCCATAACCAAAAGATCATCATCAATTTGCAGTTTATCTATAGCAAGTTGAATATCTTTTACTGCGCCCAGACGTGTATCATTAGTACTCGTTCCATCATCCAAAACAGTAATCTTATATGTTCTTATTTTTTCTTTTTGTTTTTTCCATTCTTCAAAATAATTAGCAAATTTATGATTTGAAATAATAACGAACTCATCTATATCTGTTGTCTCAACCAAATCGTCAACCAGCCAATCCAAAATAGATTTTCTCCCGACCTTTAAAAGCGGCTTTGGAAAATTTTCAGTCAATGGATAAAGTCTAGTGGCATAACCAGCTGCCAAAATCAAACATTTCATTTATATATTTCTCCTATAATTCAACACCATCTGCACTCTCACACAAATGAAAGCTATATTTTCCTTCCAGTGCTGGAAAAGCTTTCAGATATTCTGTGTTAACTTTTTCTTTAATATCATCCGCCTTATCCGGATTAATCAGAGCCATACAGCAGCCCTTAAATCCCGCACCAGAAAAACGACCTCCATAAATTCCATCAGTATCTAACATAATGTCATATAGTTTTTTTAATTCATCACACCCACACTCATAGCTATATATTGACGATTTTCCACTTTCAAAAACAAGCTGACCATAACCATCTAAATCACCTTTGCGCCATAGTTCTGCACCTTTTTCAGCACGATAAAATTCACTATAATAATGTTCAGCACGACGTTTCCACAATTCTGGCAAACGTGATTTATAAGCTTCAAATATCTCAAACGGCACATCCCTAAGTCTTGTATTTTCAAATGTGTCATAATCAATACCTGCATACCCCATTAGTGCATACGCTGCTGCTTTGCACTCATCCCGTCGCAAATTATACTTAGAATTTTTCAATGAACGTTCCAAGCCAGAAAAGAAAATTGCTACTTTATATGGTTTCATATTATTGTTCGTTGGAATAAGTTCATAACTGTCATCTTTTGTATCTAAGTAAAGCAAATGATTTTTCTTAGAAAGAACTTCACAACTCTGATCAAGTTTTCCGCATGAAACTCCAACATACTTATTTTCTGCTGCCTTTGCCATTAAAATCATCTCCATTGAATCAAGATGAATACCATTAACTTTACATAGTGCTGATAAAAAGCAAACAATGACTGAGGCTGATGAAGACAATCCACCTATAGGCAAACTACCTTCAATAATTCCTGATAAACCAATTTTTAAACGATACTTTTCTCCAAGTATCATTGTTGCCCCTCGCAGATGATCAGCCCAATCCCCTTGTTTTTCCTCCGGAACATCACACACAAAAAACTGTGCACGTTTTGGAAAGTTTAATGATTGTACCTCCACAACACCATTCTGTTTAGGGTGATAAGCCATATGTATTCCTTTATCAATTGCCAGACCATTTATTTTTCCATACTGATGATCAATATGTGCACCCAATGGACTAATACGATATGGACAAAATGCTATATCAAAAGGCTCCTGATGATATAATTTTTTATATACTTCAACACATCTCATTTGATTTTTTTTTATATTTTTCATAACTTCTCTATCTGTTCCTCTATCTATTCTCATCTACATTTTCTACACTATCTCCACACCAACGCTTATCTTACGTTTATCCCATGCTCAAATTGTCATTCATCATACCCTAGCAAATAGTTTTCCTTTTTTATATAGATGTGACATTTTGTCTTCACCGCCAGTCAATACATCCTTCTGATGTAAAAAATGTCCCTTCATATAAAGTTTTATATTTAATTTATTTTTTGTTATCACACAATCTTATCTCTATATGTTTATCCAGCGCCGAAGCATACTTCTCCAGCACCATAAGCGTAGGTATTCTTGTCCCTGTCTCAAACCTTGCAAGGTTATAAGGAAGTATGCCCGTGATATCTGCCACATCCTTTTGTGTAAGATTCTGACGTTCTCTCTCATCCACCAACTCAGCTATAATTTCCGTGGATAACCCACGCAGATTTTCCTGAATAGCTTCCTGAAACTCTTCAAGCCTTTTCTTTCTATAATCGCGTTCGATTATGTAATCATCTCTGTTGATTTGCATAATACTCCTCATTTCTGCGCCTTTTTTACTATATTTGCTTGTGTCGAACCAGCGCAGACACATATACCTAGTGTGAATTCTGCACACTGCCTCAATTACATTTTTTGATTCTGCCTGACTGCTTACAGCTTATTGAGTGCTGTTTAGCTTATTGTCGATACAACGTAATAAATATTATGTTGTATTATTGTTTTACTTATATGGAATTGCCGCCTGAAATGGCGTAAGATTAAATGTTTTTTACAATTAAAAGCTTTGTTTTTATGAAAGAACTCATATTATATGCAAAATATAATCAGTAATAATGTGGAACTAATATCTTACTAATGTCGAAATATTGTATTTTTATATGAAATATGTAATATTCTCTTGTTTTATCATTTATGATGTGCTATCATCTGTGAAGATTCTGTGATAATACAACATAATATTTATTATGTTATCTACCCCATATCTATTATCATATTCATCCTATCCAGTTGTCTTTTATGTTCCCTTCCAGTTGATTTTATATATATTCTTGTTGTATCTATGTTGCTGTGTCCAAGTACATCTGCAAGCTTTGCGATATCATTTTTTATTTTATAAAATATTCTGGCGAAAAGGTGTCTCATGTTATGCGGATATACTTTTTCTTCCCTGACTCCTGCATCATGACAAAGGTTTTTCATCATTCTCCATACATTACTCCGGTTTACAGGATTGCCGCAGGCTGTTATGAATATGCAGCCATGTAATATATTCATGTCTTTTGTATATTTTTGCAGTACTTTTAGTAGCTCACCAGGATACAATATACGTCTTACTTTTCCTTTATTATGAATATCTGTCATTCCATATTTCAGTGATTCAGCTGTTATATATTTAAGCTCGCTTATTCGTATCCCTGTACTTCCAAGTGTTTCTATAATAAGAGCAAGCCGTATATCGCCTTTCTTGTAAGCTGTTTTTACGAGTTTTTCATATTCCTGCATTGTTAACTCTTTATTTTCTGGTATGAATGTTTCGTGCTGTACTTTTATCATTTTCACTCTTATATCTGTCCATCCCATCACATCGCAGAAGTTATTGGCTGCTGCCAGATATGAATTAATGCTTGATATTTTATAGTTACCACATTTTTCAAGGTATTCTTTGTATTTTAATAGCAGCTCCTTGCTTATGCTTCTGCCATTGGCATATATCATAAGTTTTTTTACATCTCTTATATATTTCTTTATTGTCTGTGTTTCTTTTTCTGCCATTATAAGCATTTTCTCATAGTATTCTATTGCTTTCTTTGTTTTTATCCTGTTATCGTATCCGCAGCTGTTTGTTTCGCTGTTACTTTTTTGACTTATTATTTTTAATGTTCCTGGCATATCCTACTGACTCCATTCTACTAATTCTGAATAATATAATTCTGGCTGATATTACTTATTGTGCCGGTATATTACCCTTTTAAACATTATTATGTATATGTGGCTTACTAAAGCCTGAATACATTAATGTTTAATTATAAAGTAGTTAAATAATTTATGATATATTATTGCGGATACATCATATGTAATGAAAAGTCAATGTATTTTATTTATATTTTTTATTAATTATATATTGACATCATTGCATCAATATTTTATATTATTAATATACTTAATTAAGTCACGAATATACAGGTTGTTATTATATGATGTATTTTCAACCTTCTTATGTTCTATATACGCATTTATAGCTGGATCCAGTATCTTATTATCCCTATGCATAACAAGACAGAATATACTATGTTCAATCGTTGCAGATATCTACGCAGCTATATTATGGTTGCCATATTGTGCTCTCTTTTGCTTGTTATATAATTTGACAGATGTTACAATATGTTTATAAGTATATTATATATTGATTTCATAGCAGTTCTGTTTGTTGTTTTCACATTAACACTCATTTATTTACTATATTTACTAAAGGAGCAAAAAATAAGTAATTGAATGTATTGTCAAATGTGATTAAATGTATTTAAATATGCTCAAATGAGTGAATTATTATGAATACATCAAATATCACAAATTATAAGCCAAAAGATTTTGCTGAACTGTTAGGTGTGTCTGTTAAGACATTGCAACGCTGGGACAGAGAAGGAATATTAAAGGCAAATCGAACTCCAACTGATAGACGTTATTATACTTATGACCAGTACCTTCAATTCAAAGGTATAAATATTGAAAATGATAAACGTCAGGTAGTTATTTATGCCAGAGTGTCTACAAGAAATCAAAAAGATGATTTACAGAATTAAGTTACATTTTTGCGACAGTTTTGTAATGCCAAAGGTATTATTGTAGACCAGTGTATTGAAGATTATGGAAGTGGTCTTAATTACAATCGTAAAAAGTGGAACGAATTATTAGATGAAGTAATGGAGCAGAAAATAAAAACCATAATTGTAACCCATAAAGACAGATTTATCAGATTTGGTTACGATTGGTTTGAAAAATTCTGTATGAAGTTTAATACAAGCATTGTGGTAGCAAACAACGAAGAACTATCACCACAGGAAGAACTTGTACAGGATATTGTTTCTATACTCCATGTGTTCTCTTGCAGGTTGTATTGACTTCGTAAGTATAAAAAACAAATAGAAAGGGATGATGAAATTGCTAAAGAGCTTCAAGACGGAAATAAATCCGTCAGAGGAACAGAAAAGCAAGATTCGTAAAACAATAGGAACTTGTAGATATATTTACAACTTCTATCTCGCTCATAACAAAGAACTTTACGATAAAGGCGAAAAGTTTATGAGCAGTAACAAGTTTAGAATTTGGCTTAACAATGAATATCTTCCTGAGCATCCAGAGTATTCATGGATTAAGGAAGCTTACTCAAAAGCTGTGACACAGTCAGTTAATAATGGACAGACTGCATTTAAAAGATTCTTCAACCACGAAAGTGCTTTTCCTAATTTCAAAAAGAAAAATAAATCTGATGTAAAGATGTATTTTGTAAAGAATAATCCAAAAGATTGTCAGTGTGAAAGGCATAGAATCAACATTCCGTCACTTAGCTGGGTTCGTATCAAGGAAAAGGGATATATCCCAACAACTAAAGATGGATATATGATTAAAAGCGGTCATGTTTCAATCAAGGCTGACAGATACTATGTTTCGGTTCTTATAGAAATTCCTAATAACAAGATAGCTAATAATTTCAATGAAGGAATCGGCATAGACCTTGGATTAAAGGATTTTGCCATTGTTTCTAATGGTAAAACTTATAAGAACA
>OGFW01001804.1_pt1 | contig 15267 bp, 8 predicted proteins | sample 1570991 | NCBI WGS metagenome assembly OGFW01 (sample SAMEA2582074, study PRJEB24529) | metagenome | biome: Human gut stool | place: China | collected 2011
GGTAAATAATCCAACAATTTAATAGAAGCTGATATTCGCTCTGTCTATTTAGATATTCAGAACGTATAAGTAGCCCCGAACTATCCTGAAAGCCTCCATAGTGAACTAAGTCGTTTTCAGAATTGTTCGGGGCTTTCTGTTTTCTTACCAATCTTACAGGGCGAATATCAGCCTTCAAATGCATTGGATTATTTAAAGCCCATAGGGGCCTCGATAGACGTTCCTTAGGGGTTCTATATAATTTATGCATTTAATAGAGTTTTTATTAGTAATATGCAATTATGGTGTTATAATGAAGGCGTAGGGAATTTATGTATGTAGATTGCATAGTTATTTAATTTTATAGTCAGGAGAGACTAGTTATGAAAAAATTATTTGCTTGTCTAGCTGTAGCAGGTTTGTTATTTAGTGCTGGTGTGGGTGTGTCTCATGCTGAAAGTTGGTATACACTAGAAACGGATCAAGCCGGTCGTACTGGTTACATCGATAATGATTCTGTTAATAAAAATGATGCTCAAGCTACATTGCGCTTAAAGATTGTAGATCCAAATGGAGATCACTCCATTTATACAATGACATTCAATCGCGCTGATAAAACAGTGCAGCTTATTGATGTTACAACATATAATCCACAAGGCTATATGATTGGCTCTGAAACATTGGCGAATACAAAAATACAAATACAAGAAGGAAGTAACCTAGATCACGTGTATCACTTGATTTGGTAAATTGTCTTTCATAAAATATTTAGTTTCATCGAATATACTAGATTTCGTATTCTTGTATTTAAATCGAGAGGTAAACATATGAAAAAAACATTGGCAGCTGTTTTGGCAGCAGGCGCTTTATTGATTGGTGGCATCGGTAGTGTTGATGCAGCAAATTGGTATACTGTTGGTACTGATAGCAATGGCATCACTTGGTCCATCGATAACGATTCTGTTAAAAAAGATGACAAAAAAGCAACTTTGGACATCAAAGCTATGGACTACGAAGGTTACCACTACATCGTAACTGAAGAGTTCAACCACAAAAAACGAGAAGTAAAAGACGTTAAGGTTACTCTTTACAATCCAAAAGGCGAAGTAGTAAAACAAGAACAACCTAACAAATCTACTCGTAAGGTTGAACAAGGTACTCCTGCATACGCTGTATACACACTTATCTGGGGTGACAAATAATCTGATCCTCCGAGGGTTATGATTTTTGGTGAAAGCCTACATACGCACGTTCTCATTTGAGGGCGTGCGTTTTTTATTTACCTTTAATTCCCTAAAATTTGGTGAATTATTTATTCATTCGTGGTACAATGGGAACAATATTGCGCATTTTTGCACAAAAGTGTGACATTTCTACATAGTATAAACTTTCACTATAGCGTATACTAAAGGTAAGATGTGGAAGTACGCCTTGAGCACAGTGCTCTGTAGTTTGGCCTATTTCTTTTAAAGGTTTGCTAGTTTTAGTTTGTTAGAGGAGGTCCTCATGTCTCAATACGAATTTATCGATAAACGCGTGCCGATTGCGCTCGACAATCCATCCATTTATCACGACATTTCTAAGTGTAAAAACTGTACGTTATGCCGTCGCGCTTGTGCGGACGTAATGAGCGTACTCGACTACTACGATCTCGATGCAAATGGCGACGTGCCTGTATGTATCCACTGTGGTCAATGTGCGGCTGCATGTCCATTCGACTCCATGCATGCTAAATCCGAGCTTGAAAAGGTGAAAGCAGCTCTTGCAGATCCTGAAAAAATCGTTGTTATTCAAACAGCTCCAGCTGTTCGTGTAGCTATCGGCGAAGGCTTCGGTTACGAACCAGGTACATTCCTTGAAGGTAAAATGGTTGGTGCATTGCGTGCATTAGGTGCAGACTATGTAGTAGACACTAACTTTGGTGCGGACTTAACTATCATGGAAGAAGCATCTGAGCTTGTAGAACGCCTTAAAAATGGCGGTCAAATTCCTCAGTTCACAAGTTGCTGCCCAGCGTGGGTGCGCTTTGCGGAAATCTACTTCCCTGAATTGATTCCTAACTTGTCTTCCACACGTTCTTGTATCGCTATGGAAGCAGCTATGATTAAAACTTATTTTGCTGAGAAAAAAGGCATTAATCCTAGCAATATCGTATCCGTATCTGTAAACCCTTGTACGGCTAAAAAAGCAGAAACAAAACGGGAAGAAGAAAATGCAGCGGCTCGTTACCATAATGATGAATCCCTTGGTATGGATACAGATATTTCCATCACCACACGTGAGTTCATCCGTTGGATTCAAGAGGAAAACCTCGACTTCAATGCTATTGAAGAATCCCAATTCGATGACTTAATCGGTATGGAAACTGGGGCCTCCATCATCTTCGGTAACACTGGCGGTGTTATGGAAGCAGCTATGCGTACAGCATATAAGCTTATCACTGATAAAGAGCCACCTCCATATGCTTTGACACACCTCGAAGACGTTCGTGGTATGGAAGGCGTTAAAGAGGCCACTGTTCAATTAGGTGATGATGTAACCTTGTCTGTTGCGGTAGTGCATGGCGGTAAAAACACACGTGACTTCCTTAATGCCTTGAAAGATAGCGATAAACACTATGACTTCATCGAAGTTATGGCTTGCCCAGGTGGTTGTATTGGTGGCGGCGGTCAACCGCGCACTAAATTGCCTCAAGCTGTGAAAACTAAGGAAGCTCGTATTGGCGGTCTTTACGAAGCTGATGCGAACTACAAATGGGTTGCTTCCTATGAAAACCCAGAAATCCAAGCCTTATACAAAGACTTCTTAGGTGAACCATTGGGCCATAAGGCACATGAACTCTTGCATACACATTACACAGACCGCAGCGCGGTTCTTGGTGATCGCAAAGACGTAACACCTGAAACATGCCCAACATCCCCTAAATATAAGGGCTAATCGTATTACCATGTAGCTAATTCGGTCAGTACGAGTCGGTTCGAATGTAATCTGCCGATACGTACATCTATACATTGGCGTGATTAGACTGGTATATGGGTAACTAACTGAACATACATAAATCCTACGGGTCATGAGTGACTTGATACTTGTGTAGATATTGACTACTGAGTGTCAGCTTACATGCGATTCGTAGGATTTTTATATTTATCCTTCTTATAGTTTTGTATATGTTATATGTATGGATCTCATAAGGCACTAGATTGTGACTGTATGTACTATCATAATGATTTCATATCAATGGATTGTTTTGTATAGTAATTGTTACTGTTACTTTATAACTTTATTATGATAAATTAGTATAGAAAATTAGCTTTCACATGAGGAAAAGATGAATTATATAGTGTATAATATATAGAGAAGTAATGTGTAAGAGAGTTCAGCAAGGAGTTTTGTGGAGAGATGAACTTGTTTTTACGGCGTGCCTTATGTGGCATGGCCTTGATAGTCGCCGCCATCGGTACTGCTGGATGCCAACATGAGAGTCAGGCAGAGCAGGAAGAGGTACGAACTGTATCGTATCGGGCCGTCATGGAATCAGACAAACCTGTCCCTGAGAAGGTGAACACCTGGCTTGGGGCTATGTCTCAAGAGGACAAGATAGGCCAGCTGATGATGATTAGCCTTCACGGCAGCACGGTAGGACAGTCCCAAAAGGACGTCATCAGGAAATACCGTGTGAGCGGCGTTATGCTAACTAATGAAAATCTACATAATAAAAATCAAGTGAAAGCTTTCACCAGCGATATCATGCAAACGGCCACAACGGCAAGTATGGTGACGCCATACATCGGCATCAATCGGGATAAGGTGTTGCGTACGAATGAAAGTTTCTTGCGCTTGCCAGAGCCAAATCGTTGGGGCCAACTACCGATGGAACGGATCATCAATTTAGTGACTCGATCGGCCATCGAAATGCGGGATATGGGCTTTAACCTCATCGTGGGACCAAATGCAAACCTAGGGGTGCCGAATGTGTCCTATACATCTGACCCTACGTGGGCAGGGTATATGGATCTCGCTATGGCGGAGCGTTATCAAATCAACCACATGTGGTTTGGCTATAACTACTTCCCAACAGTGAGCCTTGGTGATGCATCCTTTGAGACCGCTAACGATGCGAAGGCCTATTTGAACAACAACGATGTGTCCGTATTTAAACGCCTCATTACACAGACGACAGCGAATACGTACATGCTCGTCATAAGCCATGTGCAAATCCCTGCCATCGATAATGAACACCTAGCGAGTAACTCGAAAGCAATCATAACGGACTGGCTACGACACGAGCTAGGCTATAACGGCGTGGTTATGACCGACCGTGTCGATGTAGGGGCCTTGCAAGCAAACCAAAAGATAGGGGACTTTGCAGTTAACTCCATCGTAGCAGGCAGTGACCTCGTTCTTCTTGATGCGGATACGGGGCACATCGATGAAGTCCATCGCGCACTTATGCAAGCGGTGGCGAACGGAACCATTTCAAATGACCGACTCAATGATGCGGTTAAACATATTTTGCTCATGAAGATGCAAACTCAACTACAACAATAAAGAAACGACTATATAAATATCCTTATTATATACGAGTCATATGACGTGCTATACCTTATGGTAGGCACGTCTTTTTATATGTGTTGAGTATGGAAAAAGATTATATACGGAACATTGTATGTTGGGGTGACGAGGATAGACTTATAAGAATGCAGTAAATATAAGGGATTTCACCATCAAATGAGTAAAAAGTAAACCATTAAATAAGTATATTTTATGCGTAAAAAATTTAACATAATAAAAAGTCATGTTAATAATATGAAAATAAGTTTATATTTGTTTTAAATTTATGATATAATAATCTCCATAGAATGTTGGAGGTGAGAGTATATGAATTTTGTGGGACGTGCTGAGATTATTGAGAGTATCCAGTCCCGTGTTGCGATGGGGCAAATGAGTTTGTGTGTTGTATACGGCCCACATCGTAGTGGCAAATCCTATGTGGCTTCCCAGCTCGTACGACGTCATAAGGCGTTATACTTGGCGGGGCGTATAGCTAATGAAGCGATCCATGTAGCTGATATGAATCGAGCTCTTGAGGCACGTTTTGTTCCTACCGATGAGCAGAGCAAATTTGAACCGATTACAAGTTTACAAGAGGCTTTTGAGGGCCTCTTTGAAGATAGTGTGAAAACGCCTCAGACAGTGGTGATCGATGATTACCCATCCTTGGTAGAGGCTGTACCACAGTTTCCTATTTATTTTCGTGATTTGTTAGATACCTATAAAGAAACGAGCCATTTGAATATTATTTTGATGGCCAATGGATTAGAGCAACTCGATGGCCGTATCATTGGTGAGCGTAGCTTAATAGGCCCTTATGTATCAGAATACTTCGAGGTGAAACCATTCTCTTTGGTTGATATGAAATCCTTGGGGCTTCACTATGCTAAAGATGACTTGCGTACTGTATTTGCCGTGACAGGCGGTTTGCCTGCGTATGTACATTACTTTGATAATGGTGAAAGCATCGATACGAATATTATTAATTTGTTCTTCTCTGTATCGGGTGCCCTATTTGAAGAAACACAACATATCTTACACAGAGATATGAAAAATATAACAGGTGCTAACGCTATCCTGTCTGGCCTTGCTACCCTTGAAAGACCATACTACGTGGAGCTTTTACAAGCCAGTCAAATTAAAAGTGGTACCTTTACATCTCGTTTAAATGACTTGATGGCGATGGGCCTCGTAGGTCGCATTCAAGCGAATAGCCGTGGACCTGCCAAATACGCAGATTACCACTTTACCAATAGCATGTTCCATTTCTGGTACCGCTATGTGTATAAATACTGGGGCGACATCGTGCGTGGCAATGGTGCAGACGTGTACCAAACCTACGTAAAACCACAACTGAAAGACTTTGTGGAAGCCTCCTGTATTGCAATCTAATCAGATAAATTAAACATAGGATTACTTGTACAATTGCTGACAATATCAGAATACATTACTCCTAATGTGTATGTATTAGTAATCTGAACTTACGTACTATTACCCAATGGTAGTACTCACTCTTCTAAAAAAGACACCACACTTCCTCTGTGGTGTCTTTTTGTGTTGTTTATTTATTTTCAGCAATTACCTATCTAGGTGAATAATTATGACCTTTTATGAGTAGAAATTAATATTAGGATATAACAGAATATGACGGAATTCTAAGGAATTGCCAATTTGTCAAAATCCCCTTTTCACGCTATTGTGTAGATAAGCGCTATGCCATGGCAGGAAAGGGGATTTATGTTATACACAAATGAAGAACCATTAGTACAACGAACCTGTATTAAAACTGCAAGCTTACAATCGGAGAAATTAGTTACTAGAAAATCAGTATCTGAAAAAGGACAATCTAAAATGGCACAATCTGAGGAGCTATCACCTGCGGAAAAAACTTCTAACGAAGCACTTTCTAAGGAACTAAAGTACAAGGTGCCAGAGGAGTTGAAATTACAGACCCTCATTTGTGGGCATCAGGTATTAACATCCTTATCGGATAAAAGCCTTGTGTCGATTTGTCAAAATCCGAATATGCGAATTCAGACCGTTGGATATCAGCCGTGGTCTGTTGATGAGCTGCGCCATGATGCGGCACAAATAGAGCTCTGTCGCAGGTATCGACCACTCATCTTGCACTATACGAATCGGACCGGGAACCGCGAGTTTAGGGAAGATCTAGAGAGCTATCTATGGGCCATACTCTTGGAATCGATTTATAGCTTTGACCTGAAAGGGGCTGTACCGTTTCCGGGCTTTGTGAAAGCTGGCATTAGATATGGTTATATGCGGTATTGGAAACGAGAACGGTTACGTAATCATCGTGAGATTCATATACCAGATCGCATCACCGAAGATGGAGAGGTCACGTTTGGTATGGATATCTTCTCGTCTGGAGAAAATATAGCGGACATGATTATGACCGCCGATGAAGAACAACGACTACGTGCTCGTCTTGTATGGGCTCTAGGCAGATTATCTCAAGATCAACAAGACCTATTGCGTCGTGTATACGGTGAATGTAAAAGTCTCGTATCCGTTAGTGAAGAATTGAACTGTAGCCGCCAAGCTATCCAAAGACGTCATGAACGAGCCCTTCGGAAGCTGCGCAGATACCTAACGACGGACTTTAAGAAATTGCGAGTACACTAGTATGAATGCAATAGGGCTATACATTCATTAGAGATATACACGTATTAGAGTTATATACATATGAGATTCTTAGAACTCTGAATCGATTAGAATATGTAGTGTAAACATATGAATATTAGTCTATTAGAGTCTAGTTCGTATAAAAAAATATGTGTTAATATAATTTAATTTCTTATTTATATTCTGATTTTTGTATAATTCCGTTAATCTCGATTAACAGATATACATAAAATATGCAATTCTCAATTTAAATGAGAAAATAATGACACATATACGTAATTATTAGTTTTACAAGATCTTAAAGTCTTTAATTTTACATAAATTTCTATAGTTTTGTGTATATATTTACAAATTATACAGTGTGATATACAATTAAATCAACAGCAGATTAAAGCATGCGAATCTGCTTTCACAGAACACGTGTTCATTGTATTGTTGAAAGGAATGTTCCTAATTAGAGGGGAGAGAATTCCTATGATAACACATGATGAATTAACAGATATGATGGCCGCTCGGCTATCTAAGGGAGAGGATTTGGATTTGATCTATACGAATCCAAAGAACCACATTGTTTGTTTTATTCCTACTTATGAGCCTGGTGGTGGTGACAGTACGAAGTGCTATTTCGTAGATGGCCGTGAAGAACTGGTCTATCTGCCGATGCGCACCATTACGCGGGAACTGGCGCTACAGGAAGGGCTGAGGCCCAATTACATTATGACCAGCGACGGTCGGCGTAGTAGCTATACATCGCCTAAGACCTATGGTCCGCATCTAACCTTTGCCCATATCAAATGTCGGCGCCCTGTCGGCAAAGACGTGGTGTACGGCCTCTTTAACGTGGCTATACCCTATGAATATATCGTTACGGAAGGTCCGGAACCTGATACGAGCTATATTCACGTGGGGAACTTCGCACCGATTTTGGTGTACCAATCCCCGCGTCACGTCAAACACAAACTGAACGAAGCCATGCTAGAACACTGCAACTACGTGCGCAAAATGCTAGCCCGCATCAAACTCAGCCAAAACCCACAAGTCGTGGCCGAACTATTTATCGCCTGGAGAGACCTAACGAGATAAAACGTTAGGGGCGAGAATAAAGGACTATGGGAGAGAAAGAGAGGAGGGACTATAGGGAGAAAATAAAATACGGGAGATATAAAATAAGGTGATCATTAAAATAACATAACACTTAAAGGGTTTTACTCTTATACAGAGCTATCTTATTATGAGATAGCTCTGTTTTCATATGTTTTTCATTTCTGTTGATGCTGTGCTATAATAGACCTAGATTTAACCCTTGAAAAACTAAATCTGCGCCGTTGTGATAGTGGCGCGGTTAAACGGCATTATTTTAGTTTTCTAAAGTGCCTTTAAAGGTCTATTTACGATTTCCGTCGTTTTTTTGCATTTTAGAATCAGTAAATACCTACTGTTTCAGAGACAGGGGTTAAATTAAATAATCCCCAGATGGGGGACGGAAAACTCAGTTTTAGCAATTTTGATTTCTGTTAAAGGTCTTAACTGTTAAATTAAATAATCTCCAGATGGGGGACGGAAACCTGTACGCATCTTTATTTACATTTGATAATCATTAAGTTAGGTGTTAAATTAAACAATCCCCTGATGGGGACGGAAAGAATTCGATTGTATCAAATCTACGTATATACAGATATAAACAGTTAAATTAAATAATCCCCTAATGGGGACGGAAACTCAATCGGTAAAGAAGCATAATTAGTTATAAACTTTTTAAGGTTAAATTAAATAATTCCCCTAATGGGGACGGAAACCGGCGGTTTTGCCATGAGTATTGCTCATTAAAATATAGAGGGTGTTAAATTAAATAATCCCCATAAGGGGACGGAAACTGACTTAGGTCGTCCTATGGTTTAGGCTTAATAATTGTCGGTGTTAAATTAAATAATCCCCTAATGGGGTCGGAAACTTACTAGTTTTAAAAGCTACATTCAAAGTGAGTTGTGTTTCACCGTTAAATTAAATAATCCCCTGATGGGGACGGAAACTTTAAGGGCTTGAAAGTTATTACCCTCTAGCATTTCAAATAAAGTTAAATTAAATAATCTTATGTGGAGGATTTAGAATAATGAAATTTACACCGCAGCTCTAGCATTTCAAATAAAGTTAAATTAAATAATCCCCTGATGGGGACGGAAACACCTCTTTCACGGTATAAACCAAACTCATAAGCCAAGCACCTTGTTAAATTAAATAATCCCCTGTGGGGGCGGAAACTTTTCTTTTAAGATTTTTATTAACATAGCATTTTGTGCCTTTGGTTAAAAAAATAATCCCCTGATGGGGACGGAAATTCTGATTGGTTCTGTTGTGTTTGCCATAATATATTTCCAGGTTAAATTAAATAATCCCCTAATGGGGACGGAAACCGTCAGAACCACATTTGATATTGAACGATAACATAGCATACAGTTAAATTAAATAATCCCTAGATGGGGACGGAAACTAGAACTGTAGATCAATATCTAAATCTTCTTTGAGCACTTTGGTTAAATTAAATAATCCCCAAATGGGGACGGAAACCCATACAATTCGTTTTGTTTATTAGTACGGAACATCATACTGTGTTAAATTAAATGATCCCCAGATGGGGACGGAAACCTTTTTACTCACGGATGTATAACATCGTGCATTTGGTGAGGTAACGTTAAATTAAATGATCCCCTGATGGGGACGGAAACTTTTTGTTACTGTTTTAATCATTTACACCCCACCTTCTTAAATGTTAAATTAAATGATCTCCAGATGGGGACGGAAACCAAATAAATGTTTCATACGATACAAAGAAAATAAATCGGTTAGTTAAAACAATAATCCTCTAATGGGGACGGAAACGCAATTTCTCGCCTGCTTTCTACTGCTTTTAGTAACTCATCGTAGGTTAAATTAAATAATCCCCTAATGGGGACGGAAACCTATCAGCGTATAATTTACATACAAGACCATTTTCAGATGTAGGTTAAATTAAATAATCTCCTAATGGGGACGGAAACATGCTTTCGCCTATATTTCTCCATGCTACGCAATTAATGAAAGCGTTAAATTAAATAATCCCCATTAGGGGTCAGAACAAACTAATATTTCCTTATTAAGACAAAAATAACCACTCTTTTATAGGGTGGTTATTTTATGTATAAAATATGTTGTTTTTGATAGTCTATAAATTTAAAGTGTTGATCTTCATCTTATTTTTATGATCTAATAGAGATAAGTTAACCTGAATTTTGATATGGGGAGGATATCATGGCTGAGATTACGTCCTTAATGAAGGATATTAAGGGAATATTAGATAATAAAAATCAATTTGTTATACCTGACTTTCAACGGAGTTTTGTATGGACTGATAAAGAAGTAGATACACTTTTTTCTGATTTCAAGGAAGATACAGATAATTACACGGATAGGCTGGATACGTTGCCCGGGTATTTATTAGGCAATATTGTTTTGATTAGCAATGAGAATAATCCCACAAGATTTGATGTGATTGATGGTCAGCAAAGGCTTACAACATTAACGCTCATTTTCTGTGCATTAAATAATTTGTTTATGGATATTGCAGAAGAGACTCGTCGAAATCTAGGTGCTAATGCAGATATGTGGATGGGGCATACTTTTAGCTTTAAAGAGTATTTTAGAATTCTAGATAATAATTTACAGTTTGTGGATTACAAAATTCTCCATACGCAGGATTTAGAGTTTAAAGAGACTTATAAAAGTATCATTAAGCAAGGTGCTTTAGTGAGTGATGAGGATAACACTAGTGCTAATAACTTAGAGGCTGTTTATGAATCTATTCTTCAGCACTTAAGAAGTATTTATGATGATGAACCTCAGAAATTACTGTATTTCTTGCAGTACCTAACAACTAAAGTTAAGTTAATAGAAACTACAGCACCATCTATTGAACGAGCATTCCAGTTGTTTGAGATTTTAAACAATCGTGGGCAGTCATTAGAGCCATTAGATCTTTTAAAAAATTACTTGTTGAAGAATCTTACTTCTGCACCTGGCATTACGCAGAATCAAATTAAAGATTTTTCTGATAGCTGGAGCCAGTTCTTAAAAAATCTGAAAGATACAGGTAAATCAAAAGCGATTGAAACATCTACTTTCATTAAACATTTTATTATTGGTACAAAAGCTATTAATGTAAAGAAGAAGGATTTATTTGAGCATTTTAAAAACAATGACCTCGTAGCTAACGATATTTTGCAACTTTCATCAGATATCAATTCCATCAGTAAGGTATATGCTAGTATCAATAAAGATCCACTGTCTAACGATTTTTTGTCCAATGATGATGGGATGTATACGTTATTTACACTGTTTAATACCGTTCAAATTCATCCGTTGTTAATGCCCTTCTATAATGCTTCGCGTGTAGATAAGGTGCAACTCGTTGATGCGGCAGTAAGATATGTAGCAGCAGTAATATTCTCGTATACACAAACGAATGCTATTGAAGCGGAATTGCCTGAAATTATAGAAAAGATTTTGCATGAATCTGATCCAGCACGCAGACTAGAGGTTGCAGTAACAGAGTTAGAGTCACGAACAAAACCATATGTTGATTTGATTCGTGCTTTATTGCCTGTGAAAGATTTTGGCTCCAAAAATAAGAAGCAAGCGCCAAAAGCATTCCAAATTCTTAAATTTATCGAGCTATACTTGAATCAAAAAGACAGTATTAAAACAAATAAAAAGATTGAGTTAGAGCACATCATGCCACAAGCTGCAGATAACGAAGATTATTCCTTTGATGATGAAGACACTCGAAAGGAATATCTGAACCATCTAGGTAATTTGACGCTGTTAGATAAAAGTTTAAATGCCTCTGTTAAGAATGGTAATTTTGCTGATAAATTAGATCATTATAAAGCCTGTGAATTTGTTATTACTAGAGCTTTGGCAGAAGAAATCGACAGCCCTGTTCAAAATCAACAACCTTTGATTAATTTCCAAAATACATATTTTACAGTGGAAGACCGTGACCAAATAACATACTGGGATAAAACTCAAATTGATGAACGAGGTCAAAAACTCGTAGAAGTTTTGGAAAAACTACTATTAAAACAAGTTCCATAATCTAATAAAGGACGTCCCTGTTGAAATGAATAGAACCATTTGTACTATATTCCTTATAATACGAATGGTTCTATTGTTATATCGTAATAGGCTTTATGTGCTATAATAGACTTAGATTTAATCTGCAGAAAACTAAATCTGCGCCGTTGTGATAGTGGTACGGTTTATTGGTTTAAAAAATATCTCCATAAGGGGACGGAAACCATATAAAAACCTCCTAAGTAAAGAAAAAATATATGTAGCGTCAAATTAAATAATCCCCATTCGGGGCCGGTTCTTATCTCAAAAACTCATATGAGTATAAAAATATAGCCAGTATATTCTTATTTAGGAATATACTGGCTTTTTTGTATAATTCTGAGGAGTTTCTATTGGTTTTAATCAGAAATGAATATATAATGAAGACAAAAGTTCTTTTATTTCTTAAGTAGAGTTTGGAGGCGATGTGATGGGTAAATGGGATGCACTGGTAAAGGGTGCATTGCTTCATGATATCGGCAAAGTTGTGTATCGAGCTAATCAGGGTAGTGATGCACATTCAAAGCGCGGTGCTGCTTTTATCGAGCCCTATTTTTCCGATATGGGCTTGAAGCAAAGTATTACTCATTGTTTAAAGTATCATCATGGGAAAGAGCTTAGTGCAGCTCAACTAAAAAATGATGATTATGCATACATTGTGTATGAAGCAGATAATATTGCTGCTGCTGTAGACCGGCGAGATCTTGATGAAGGTGAGAGTACCGCTACACAGAGGTTTGATAAAGAGTTACCACTTCAATCAATTTTTCGCGTATTTGGTGGTAAAACTAGCACTCAACCCTTACAGTATTATTTACGTGGTATTGATGTATCTGACCACTTTAATTACCCTGAAAGCGATAAAACAATACGTGCATCAAGTGATAAATATAAGGCACTATATGATGTATTAGTACAGAACTTTCAGCAACAACCAATAGATAATATGTCCGTTAATGAGTTGTTGAGAATTTATGAAGACACTGTGTCTTATATGCCATCTAGTACGGCAACAGATCAAGCTAATGATATTTCTTTGTATATGCACTCAAAGATAACAGCTGCGGTGGCACATAGCATGGTGCATTATTTTGAGGAGCAGGGAATTGCTGATTATAAAGAATACTGTTATCAGAATTCTAAAAAGTTCCGTAACATGCCAGCTTTTAGACTCATATCTGGAGATATTTCTGGTATCCAGAATTTTATTTATACGATTCCGTCTAAAGGTGCATTGAAATCATTGCGTGGTCGTTCATTCTATTTAGAAATTTTGATGGAACAAATTGTAGATGAGTTGTTAGATGCATTGCAGTTAACACGAGCAAACCTTATTTACAATGGTGGCGGTCATTTTTATATTTTGGCTCCTAATACAACAAAAACTAGTACTGCTATTGAAACTATGGAGAAATCCATTAACGAATGGTTCTTAACAGTATTTGGTACTAAATTGTATTTAGCGCTTGGCTCGGCTACAGCAACAGCTGATGAGTTAATTCAATCGCAACGTGCATTATTCCGTAAGGTGAGCCAATCTATTGGTGAGGCTAAGTCTAAACGATATTCTGAACAGCACTTAACAGATCTATTTAATCCAAACAGTACGTACAATACGGTTCTCCATGGTGAACGGGAATGCTCTATTTGTCATACTTCAACAGCGACACTATCGCCTTATGGTATAGGTGCAGATGCGGAGGCTTGTCCAATTTGTAATGGCTTGTACCGACTAGGAGAACAGATTGTTGATAGTCGAGACACTGTCTTTGTATTAGCTCGTCCAAATAATAATGATGCTTGTGAAAGTATTCCAAAGATTGAAGTATATGTTAACAACTGGAATGATGATGCGGATAATTTGAGACTTTATCTCTATGTAGTTCCTGAAGCATCATTACAAAAGTTTGAAGCTAATCATGAGATCCTAAGAATCTACTCTAAGAATACAGCTAAAACAGGACATAATGTATTCAATCGTATTTGGTTAGCAGATTATGTAGCACGTAAGGATAATGGTCAAGTTTATGAGTTTGAAGAGCTAGCTACATCAAGTGGTTTAGGTGAGGACAAGGGGATTAAACGTCTTGGTGTATTACGAGCTGACGTGGATAACCTTGGGGCGGCATTCATTGGGGGCTTTATTTCCGAGGACTCTGATAAATTTAAATATGGTACATTATCACGCTATGCTGATCTATCTCGTGATTTGGCAATGTTCTTTAAGGTTGCTGTTAATAAGATGGCTCAAGGAGATGTACAAGGTTTTGGTACATCTATTACACCATTTACTATTTGGGCAAATAAACAAGTTACGACTAGAAAAATACACGTTATTTATTCTGGTGGTGATGATGTATTCCTTGTTGGTGCATGGGATGAATTATTAGAATTAGCCATCGATATTCGTGAGAAATTGGCTGAGGTTACAGATAATAAAATCACTATGTCTGCTGGCTTAGCTTTATTCTCTCCATCCTATCCAATTAGCCAAATGGCAGCGATTACAGGTTCACTTGAAAGTGTAGCTAAAGATAATGACGGCAAAGATAGTATCGCGTTATTTGGGTTTGAAACAAATAAAAATGCGAGTGGTGAAGAACGTATATGTCGACATGTGTATAAGTGGGATGAACTTATTGATAATGTAATAGAAGATAAACTTTATACCTTAGATCAATTGTTTATTATTCCAGGTATTAATGAAGCTCAATCATCAAAGATGAAATTAGGTAAAGGTCTAATTTATCAGTTGATGGATTTATTACAAGGTATTTTAAATGATAGAGTACAAGGTAAACATATTAATATAGCTCGTATTCTTTATTTATTGGCCCGTCTAGAACCTAAGAAACATGACCCTACTTATGGATCATACAAGAATTTTGTTACATCAATTCATACTTGGATTCAAACAGAAGCAGATTGTAAAGCGTTATTAACAGCTTG
>OGFW01001810.1_pt1 | contig 15182 bp, 19 predicted proteins | sample 1570991 | NCBI WGS metagenome assembly OGFW01 (sample SAMEA2582074, study PRJEB24529) | metagenome | biome: Human gut stool | place: China | collected 2011
AATGTGAAAGCCTCGCCAATTTGCCCATTAAACGCATATGGGGTGTAGGCCCTAGTACGGAACGTCGCCTTAAAGATGGTGGTTTTGCCTTGATAAAGGATGTGCAGGCCTTGTCGGATGAGAAACCGTTAGTGCCTTATGTGGGCAATCAGGCACGGCGCATTTGGGAACTGGCACGAGGCATCGATGAACGGCCTGTAGAACCGGATCGTCAAATCCAGTCTGTCGGCAATGAGGAGACCTATGAAAGCGATGTAGAGGACCCGGCTGTTATCGATTTAGAACTTCATTACTTTGCCAATCGCGTAGCGAAACGATTGCGTAAATATGGTTTGATGGGACATACCGTGTCCATTAAGGTGCGGTACAATGATTTTAAAACGGTATCTCGTCAAAAACGGCTCGATTCTGCTACGGACCAAGAACGTATCATTTACGATACATCCGTATTGTTGTGGAATAAGCTCATGCGTGAACGGAGCAATGCTAGACAACGGGAGGCTCGCAATACTAGCCAACCGAATCGCCATGATGCTAAGACTTTTACCGACAACGCTAATGATAGACTGATTAGGGAGAATCGTGAGATGATGGGCGCCGCACCGTTGCTTCAATTTGATACATCCGTTCTCGATATGCCGCTAAAACCAATTCGGCTTTTGGGTGTGACGGTGAGTGGACTTTCAACAGAAGGGATTGTACAGGACGATTTATTCTCCATTGAAACGGACGAGAAAGATGAGAAGCTTTCAACCGTGCTAGATTCGTTGGCATCTAAATTTGGCGAAGATGCCATCATGAGTGGAGCCCTTTGGCGTCGTGCTCACGGGGATGGTGGAGAACGGCGAAAACGGTCGGAATTAAAGGCCGAAATTGATTTAGATAATGAAGAATAAAATTCTTTCAAGAATAGAAACATTCATGATACAATGTACATGTATAGAAATGTGTATACGCATGAAACTATCTGCAAGAGAGGTATAAATATGAGTATATTTCGTGTGGCCATTCATTATGGCGTAAATAGCAACGGGGTTTTATCTTACGATACAGATACAAAAACCGTAACGGTGGATCTACCTGAACAAGAATGGATCGACAAGGTACGTGCATACTTAAATGAAGACCATGCTATCGAGCATGCTACAGGTCTTGATACGTATGAACGGTTGACTGTAAAACCATTAGAGTCTTTGGATAACTTTAAATTAGCTCTTACACGCATGTGGGAAGCCATCGACGTACAAGTCGATTGGAGCCGCCCAGCGTAATTAAAATGAAACCCCTTCGTAGCCTGTTGGTGCTATGAAGGGGTTCTCTTATTGTGGCTATAATTGTTGTGAGATAATAAATCTATAATATGTTATGGCATAACAAAATTAAGGAACTGAATATATGAAAAAGATATTGATACCTATAGGGTTATTCATTGCATTAATCATTGGCGTTATAATGTCCTTCTCCCGAGGTTCAGCTGAAAGCCCTACCTTTATGCGTGAAGTGTTACCAAAACAGGACGGATTTGCCTCCGTAGGTAATGGCACTACTGGTGGCGCTAATGCTACAGAGCAGAATGTATTTAAAGTGACGAATAAAAAAGAATTTGTAGCTGCTCTTAAGAATAGAAAAAATACGGACTCTAAGATTGTGCTGGTTTATGGCACCATAGATTTTGACACCGATGATACTGGCAAATCGCTGACGATGAAAGATTACATGGCCGATGGTTATGACTTTCAACAATATTTAGAAACTCATAAGCCACATAGCACAGCGCCTAAGAGTTTGAAAGATGAGCAGGAAGAAAAGCGCAAGGCGTCACAAAAGAATCAAAGTCAGTCTATTACCATTCATGTACCGGCTAATACAAGTATCATTGGCATGGATAATGCAAAATTAAAGGGTGTAGATTTGGTCCTCGATGCGGATAATATCATCATAAGAAATGTACAATTTGAATCGCCTTATGACTATTTTCCTGCTTGGGACCCTAAGGATGGTCCAGAGGGCAATTGGAATTCTCAGTATGATAGTCTTTCCATAAAAGGTGGTACGCACATTTGGATTGATCATTGTTCGTTCCAAGATGCTCCTGAAACGGTAGAAACATACTTTGGCCGTAAATACGAGCATAGGGATGGATCACTGGATATTACCAATCAAGCGGACTATATAACTATATCCTATTCAACATTTGAAAATCACAATAAAACCATGTTGATAGGCAACAGTGATTCAAACGTAGCAGATGAAGGAAAATTACATGTCACCTTGCATCATAACTATTTCCATAATGTAGTACAACGCGTACCTAGAGTACGATATGGACAGGTTCATATGTACAACAATTATTTTGTGTCAGATACTACCAATGGTGAATATGCGTATGCTTACTCCCTAGGCGTCGGCAAAAACTCTCAAATCTATGCTGAAAGCAATGTAGCGGACATAGTAGGTAAAGACTATACATCATTTGTGAAAGTATTTGGAGGAAAACAACTTACAACTATTAATAATATGTTTAATGGAAAAATTATTGATACATTTAATGATACGTTAACACCTGTAGATTGGAAACCTGAACTGTTCACAACAATAGATCCTGTGAATGAAGTAAAAGAAAAGGTTTTGCATAATGCAGGGCCTATTATGAGATTAACGGATGATTGAGAATATAGTATAATAATCTTACAAATGTACTAAGTTTACCAAAGATTGGAGGTGGAAAGATGTGCCAAGTTAGTTTAAATGAAGCTCAACATGAGTTAAATAGCCTTATCCAGAAACTTAAAACTGGAGAAGAAAGTGTTGTGTATATAGTCCGTGATGATAATACCGTCGCAAAATTAACTTTGTCAGAAGGTAATAGTACACCCGTAAAGAGATTGGGAATAGGAAAAGGGAGGATAATAGATCCTCCAAATTTTGATCAATTGGATAAAGACGTACAAGATATGTTTGGAGATGTAATATGAATTTATTACTAGATACTCATATGTTGATTTGGACTTTTCTCGATAGTGAAAAGTTGCCGATATTTGCAAGAAACCTTATTGCTGATTATCAAAATACAATCTATTTTAGTATGGCCAGTATGTGGGAAGTGGAAATAAAACATATAAAGAATCCAGTGCAGATGCCTTATGGTGCAGAACTATTACATGAATTATGTGTAGAGGCGGACTTTAAATGTCTTGATATTGATTTTTCACATATTATGGCTCTTCATACATTAAGTCTATTATTAGGCGCGAAACCACATCATGACCCTTTTGATAGATTATTAATTAGTCAAGCTAAAGCATCAGACATGATTCTTATAACGCATGATAAATTATTATCCGGGTATGATGAACCTTGCGTATATACAGTTTAACTAGAAATGCCGTATCGTATTTCAAAATAGAAATGTGATACGGCATTTTTTATAGCTATTTGGGCTAATTGTTACATAGCATACTCCTTGCATAGATAGATTTAAAAACGATATAATAAAGTATACATGCGTCTATAGCTCAGTTGGATAGAGCAGCAGTTTCCTAAACTGCGTGTCGGTGGTTCGATTCCGCCTAGGCGCACCATAGGTAAATACTGGGTTTATGATACCTAGACACAAGATGAAACTAGGGAAAATAAGCCAATTTGTAAGCCAGTTTTTGGTAGCTGGTATAGAAAAAGGAAGTTATCCATTTGGATAACTTCCTTTTGGTTTATAGGTTCAATCGATCTAGCGCATTTATGGCGACGGCTTGGTCTGCTAAGGCTACGTGGGAATAGATGTCTAGGGTTACATTGATGCTGGCATGCCCTAAGCGTTCCTGTACGATTTTAGGATTGACGCCTGCTAAGAGTAGTAATGTTGCATGGGTATGTCGTAGGTCATGAAAGCGAACTCGACGATGAATACCAGCTCGTTGTGAGAGCTTCTTAAATAGGCGAGAGCTATAGTGCCTAGCATGATAGCCGTTGCCTTGGAGACCACCAATGATATGGTGGTCATCTTGGTAATAGCCGAGTAACTCCTTCTTGTAGTTGGACTGGATGGCTCGATGTTGGGTAAGCGCATTAACTAGGCGCTGGCTGATTTGAATTTTTCTGCCAACCCCTGTTTTAGGGAGGGTGATGTTTTGTTCTTTAATCTCTGATTTAGAGCGTTGCACAGTGATATAACTATCGAGAACGATGTCACCCCAGCGCAAGGCCATTATTTCGCCTAATCGCATACCCGTTTCTAGGGCTATATAAACACCTATATAGAGGTCAGAGGTAGTCATAAGGCGGTCTATAGGCCCAGAATGAGCTGCTTCTAATTCATCCTGGGCTTGTTGTAGTAGGTTGTGTGCCTCGTACTGGGATAGGGGATGAATTTCGGCTTTTGTTTGTTTGGGTGACTTTGTTAGGCGAACAGGGTTTTTAGTAGTTAGACCTAACTTGAGAGCTGTATCGATGCAGTGGGCAAAGTAGCGTCGTTGATTGCGGACGGTATAAGGGGAAAGTCCCTTTTGGTTGTGACCGCCATGTATAAGTTGGTCATTGAAAAAGTTTTGTAGTTGCGTAGGATCTAACTGGTCAAGCCGCCGTCCTTGAAAGGCTTTTTGAATAGGGGCTAGCGTTACTTTATAGACTTTGTAAGTGGCAGGGCGTACAGAATTTTTTACGTAAGTTGTTAGCCACTCTTTGATCCACTCGTTGATAAGAGGGTTGAGCGCTAGGGCGTTTTCCTTAGAAAGATTGGTTTCTTTCCAAGCGATGGCCTTTTCCTTGGCTTCTGCGGCAGTAGCACCATAGATATGCTTGCGTTTACGGACACCTAGAGGATCTTTGTAGCTTAGACGTAAGACATAGTGGTTACGAATCTTGTCATGATAGATGCTGCCTTCGCCATTACTTCTTCTCTTCATCGCTCGTCACCTTGTAGGATGCTGCTTGACTAAGGAAGGCCTGGAAGTCATTCTCTTTAATCAAGATGCGTCGTCCTATGTGGACGGACTTGAGATCATTGCGATGAATAGCATTGATGACTGCTGTCCGGGATACATTTAGGTATTGGGCGATTTCATTTACGGATAGCCAATTATTTGCCATGTTGTGCCTCCTTTAGATTTTTAAAGTAAATTTTCTGGTTTTCTTCGTTGTACCAATAACCAACATCTTTTTTTAAGAGTTGATGAACTTCTACCAACTCATGGTTGATATCGTTATAGGTGGATTTTATGATAATAATTCCAACAAAGTTAATAATCAGCATGATAATGAGTACAATACCTGTTATTGTAGTTGTAGTGCTGGCAGCGCTTGTACAGTTCGCGGCTGCGGTCTCGAGTCGTCGACTTTTTTCGTTTATAGTGCTCGACCAGTTATCTGCTAACCGCCGAGCATGCTTCTGAAAGATATCTTCTAATGTTTTATTGGCGCTTTGTTGGTTTTGGTTAATGACTTCAAGCTTTGCGTTAACACTATTTACAGTCGATTTAGCATCGTCAGCTACAGACATAAAGAGTTTTTTGGCTTCGCCGAGTGAGGCGTTTAGTTCATCTATGTTGTCTTTTACAATTAATTTTAAGTCGTTAGGGGTAATAGATAGGGGTTCAGTATTTCTTGAAGTAGTGTTAGCTATTTTTGAACGCATAATATTGGTGTTATCTGCCATAGTAGGTCATCTCCTTTTCTTTCTTATGTAATGTTTGGTTTTGAGTTTGTTGCTCTTGCCAGTTGTTGTCTAGGCGTAATACTAAACTTTCTTTACTTGCTAGATCTGGCAGTGTAAATGTTTTGGCTAGGTTGCTAGCCCGAGCTTTTCGATGTGGGTCGTTCAAATCATAGAAGACGATATGTTTACGGTTTTCTTCCCAGGAGCAGCCTAATCCCTTGTCATTGCAGTTAGCAATAAACTCATCTGGATTAGTAGCTGTATCTAGGGCGTTGAGAACGGTAAGAGCCATATCTTTTTTCCAAGAGTTGTCGCCAGTTAGAATTTTTCTTTCTACTGTGTTGTGGGTAGCAATATCACCAATGTTTAAATCCTTCTTTGCTCCAGGCTCTAGGTGGTTGTCTAGCCCTAACTCTTGTGCTTTAGCTTGTACCTTTTCCATGATTTCGTGCATGCCCTTTCTACCAGCTATTTGTAGCTTTTTCCCTGTTTCATAGTTAACAGCGTTAATGATGAGATGGGTGTGCAGGTGGTCTGTATCATCATGCATGCCTAACCATATTTGGTGCTTAGGAAAGACGTCTTTGGCAACCTCAATGGATTTTTCCATTAGCTGTTCAGGGGTAAAATCTCGTTCCTCTTCAGGAGAGAATGCCAGTACCATATGATGGGCTTGACGGCCGCCTTCTTTGTGAAAGGTGTGTGCTACGTGTTGAAAGTCTTGACTAGCATCTAGGTAGTAGTTGGAGCACTCGATACCTGCTGTGAATATAGCACGGTGGTTGCTCGAGTGCTTTTCGAACTCTACGTATTTCATGCTCCCGAGGGCACTTTTGCTGGCCTTGCCCGCGCTAATAACTGCCATAGGGCTTGTATTTCCTCCTCGTATTGGGGTGCGATGACAGAGGTTAAAGCACCCTCTTGTTGTAGATTGAAACGGATGTTGTTATAGTGCCGTTGTAATCCTAGCAGTGGTTTGATGATAACCTGTGGGTCTACTTCATACACCGTGATGGGGACGTTAAAGGCTGCCCGTAAGAGAAAATGGGATAGGGTCATATTGCTCTTTTGGGCTAGTTGGCGGAGAAGAGAGCGCTCTTCCTCTGTCACTCTCATGTCGATTCGACAAGTTTTAATGGCTGTCATGGTTAACCTCCTTATTGTGGATAATGCTAGAAGTATAGGGGTTGCAAGGGCTTAGCCCTGCCCCTCGGAGAGGAACCACTATCGGTGCGGACGTGAGAACGTACACACTGATAGTATGGTTCGTACGCTAGCAATCAGATTAGTAGTTGGGATTTGGGCTAGGGTGTAACAAGGATTCCAGCTCTTGAATCGTTGTTACTCCATAGCGCTCCTCTAGGTGCTTGGCTAGTTGATTGCGGCGGCTCTGTAGGCGAGCCTCCTTTTGCTGTTGGAGCTTTTCTAGTCGCTCATTGGCTGCCTTTATTTGTTGGTCTAGTTGAGCATCTGTTACTTTTTTCATGCTTTGAAATCCTCCTTAATGGTATCGATAGCTTGTTTTAAATATTCTTGATGGTGTATTAGCAAGTCGTTGATATCCTTGGTATTGTCAGGAACATTGACCAAGTAAGACCAAAAATCGATGGGCTTAGGTATTCCTAGTTTCTCTGCCAGTGCACAGACCTTCTGATAGGTATCTTGACCAACTTGATCCAGGTCAAAGGCTAGGATAGGGGGCAAGGATGAGGTTAAAAAGTGCTGTTCATAACAGTCCAAGGCACTGGCTATACCACCTAGTGCTAGTACATTTGGATACCCACAAGTTAATAGGGAAAGTGCATCTATCTCCCCTTCTGTCAGAATGAAGGGTAAGGTATTATCAAATGATTTGGATAAGAAATAAGACTTGAGGCCGGGAGAACGTTTGTATTTTGGTGTCGTGTTATCGATAAAACGTTGGATGAATCCAGCGCTACCAACGGGAATTACATAGGCGTTTGCCTTGCTATCGAAGCCGAGTTGGTATGTCTCGACAATTTCCTTAGAAATAGACCGGAGTCCCCATTTATCAGTGGTCAAAGCTGGATTTTGTCTAGATAGACTGAGGTAGGCTTGTACCGTTTCAGGCTCTGCCTCTTTGACCTGCTGATATTGATAGTATTTTGATGGAGTAGGGTTGTCTGGGTCTATTTGGAATAGGTTGCAAATGTGGTAATAGATGTCGACGAAGTGAGCGATGTGATCCAAATGAGCAACCACGTTGAACAAATCGAACACTTTACCACAGGATTGACATTTAAGACGTAGCTTTCCATCTTGGCGTCCTCTATATAAGCACATAGATGGGTGGCTATCTGTATGGTTGGGATTGAGGCAATGATATTTGTTGTGCTCATGTGTAACTAAGCCTTTGAGTTTTAAGTAGTCGGGGAGATAGGTTTGTACAATATCTACATGAGCAGAAGGGATTGGATAGTTGGTTATCTTGAGTTTCATAGTGTACTCCTTTTGTTGATATAAATCGTATTAATCTTGGCTAGTCACTAGCCACTAGGCACTAGCTACTAGGCACTAGCGACTAGACACTAGCGACTAGTGGGACTTTCACTAGTGATATAAGACAAAGTTGTCTAAGCCTGTAAAAAAGGTGCACAAACAAGCCCTTCTTAATAGGTGTGTCTGAAGGGATGTTGCGCACCTTGATATGCGCAAGGTTTATATAGACCTTGCGCATAAGCCAGCTGTTGTATATACTTATGCTGCAAGGCTTTTTCCTTTGGTTGGGATTTTGCTTCGCATGCTCATAACGGTTGCCGCCGTTATGGGCACTTTTTTTATGCGTATTTGGCTTCTAGCCTTTCGGCGTTGATAAGAAGTTTTTTTCCAATTTTGATGGCTGGAAGGTCTCCGCTTGCAGCCAATCTGTAGATGGAAGCACTGGATACCTTGCCAGCAAAAAACTCTTGGGAAGTTTCTTTGACTGTTAAGAAGCGTTTTTTCATGGTTCTCACCTCTGATATGTTATAATTAAACTAAAATGCTAAATTGAAATCTTATGTTACGATTGTCATAGCGAGTTAAATTTAAATCACTTTTTCATCGCGATGTAATTGTAACACCAAGTTTACATAAGGTCAATAATGGAATTTAAAATTGCAAGAAATAAATTGAGGTGTGAAATGAAGCTTGATATAAAAGGCAAAATAAAGCATATAGTAAGCAGTAGTCATAGTAACAGCGGGTATCACTATGGAATGAAAATACAAAATCTTAGAAAGCTTTATAAATTATCTCAAGGTGATTTTGGTGCTTTGCTAGGAATGACTAAGGGACAAATATCATCTTATGAACGGGAAGTATCCCAACCCACATTAGAAACATTAAATAAGATTGCACAATACTTTAACTGCACTTTAGAAGAGTTAACAGAGACGCCTATAAGAGAGGAATTTTATTTTAAATGGCTACTTGACCAAGAAGAACATACTCTCTTTGTTACACAAGAACTAGGGAATCAGTCAAAGTTTAAGGCACAGGCTGGTGTAATAGAAATACAGTCAGATGAATATATAACGTATGGATTTGCGAGGGGGCTAAGAGAGGATGAAGCACCTATTTTTGCAGCCAATTTCTTATTGTTAGAGGGAGATAAAAATAACTCTATCATTAATCATTTTGAAAAAGTGGTTGTGGACTTAGAAGAAGTTGAGCGCAAGAATATCCTAATTGGTCATGCTGTTGATCAACAGACTGGCATAGCTGCCTTGCCGAAAAATATTACGACTTTCATACCAGGTTACCCATTGCTTGTTGAGTTATATAGAGTCTTAGAAAAGGGGGCTTGGTTAGGTAATCCTATAGCATGGCCTACCAAAGGTACGAATATTTTAGCCCTTCGACTGGCCAGTGGAAAAATAATTAGACTGCATATATCTACAATAGCTACGGGATGCTATTTATATGCTACATACTCTAAGGATTTGGAAGAACGGATTAACTTGTGGCAAGCTTTACAGAAAAAAGATGCTATAAAGTTAGCTGTTGAATATGCCTTAGAATGGAATCGACTCAAAACAGAAGGTGAACTTGCAGAGCAAAAGCGGATTGAGGACGCAGCGAGCGGGTTGCCAGAGCACTTTGAAGTATAAGTTGTTTAGTAAGGGAAAGGGGGGGTGTGTATGCAGCTATTGACTGTTGATGTGAGTGAATCTGAATTAGCTAAAGATGCTAAGGCTTTGCTACAGATTTTACTCAAGGATCGGACTACAAAGAAAAATATCGTATGGGCTTCTCCTTCCTATCGTGGCTGGGGCAAAGAGTTTACAGAAGACCAACCGATTAAGTTAAAGTCTATTATTGGCCCCTATGAGTCTATTATCCAACCTCGCGTGGCTAAGAAAAAAGATGAGCAGGCGCTTCGTACCCGTAAGAAGGGGGAAGTCTTTACGCCACCATGGCTAGTCGATAAGCAAGTACAAATGGTAGAGTCTGAGCTTGGTGAACTTTCTTTTGCTGACTATATAGGTTTGCGTTGGATGGAAATTACCTGTGGGGAAGCCCCGTTATGACTCTATTACAGGGGAAGTCATTCCTGTTGAAGAACGGGTTGGTTTTCTTGATCGAAAGCTACAGCGCATTGTTAGGGAAGTTGAATCTGAACAAGAGTTTATCGATTGGGCTAAGCGGGCCTATCAATCTACTTATGGTTACGAGCTGCAAGGGGATTCTCTGTTGTTAGCTCGTGAGAATCTATTGCTTAGTTTTTTTTGAATATTAAACCCATGCCTTTGGTCATGAGCCGGATAAGAAGGTGGCTAAGCAGGTAGCAGAGATTATCTCTTATAATATTTTTCAGATGAATGGATTGAATAAGCAGATACCTTATTCAGCGACAAGCAAAAGTATTCAGCTGAATCTGTTTGAAAATGATGATTCTGGTGTTGAGTTAGAAGACAATCCAGCTTGTTTAAAAAAACTGGCAAAGCAAAAAGTGTGTGTCCGTAGATGATATAGCTAAGGGAGTGTGTGATTTGAAGTTTGATGTTGTAATTGGCAATCCGCCATATCAAGAGGATATCGATAATAATAGACCTAAACTTATATATCACTTGTTTATAGATGAAGCATATAAAATAGCGAAAAAAGCTATTTTGATTACTCCAGCTCGGTTCTTGTTTAAAGCTGGGCAAACACCTAAATGGGTGGTTGAGAAAATGGTGAATGACCTTGAATCTGAAAATCCTGGAATCTTTGAAGATGACACAAAGACCTTTGTTGATTTATATATGAAGTCAGGGCTCTATATTACAGAAATTGTTAAGCGCTTGTTTAATAACCCTGTTATGAAAACAAAATACCCTGATGACGCACAACGCTTGCGGCATATTCTAGAGAAACAGGTCTATGGTTTTGCTCCATCTGAAATTATTTATCGGATTGCGACTAACTTTATCTTCGGTCCAGTGGACGATACTGTAGAACAATCTCACTTTGTTCAAGTAGATACGATTCCTTATGCTAAAGAAGGTAGGATTCAGGAACTGGTTGATACATATTAGGGTGATGAGGAATCGTGAGATTAGTTTCTATCGAGAGTAGTGGGTAACAGCCCGCTTGTGATTTGTAGAAAGGGAGTTTTCTATGTTATTTAAAAAGTTATTCCTAGCAATTGCGCTAGTCTTCTCTTGTTCTTTTGTGGGGCAAGCTTCTTTTGCCATAAATTATCTCAGCCCAAGTGAGTTTTATATTGCTGGTGTTCAGCCAGGCATGTATGCCTCCGCTGTATTGCAGTCTTTTGGCGAACCGACCAAACGGTATGTGGGGGATAATATTCCCACTAGAGGTGGCCCAATGTTAAAACACACGAATAAAGAAATCTGGTTTTATAAGGGGTTAGGCCTAGTTATGACGGATGTTTTTGATTATCCGACTAATTATGGGCACCGGGTTATGCTTGTTCTTGTAACGGATCGCAGTGCAACAACAGCGGCAGGTTTAGCGGTAGGGGATAGTATAGATCAAATGGTGAAATTATACGGGAACCCTTTGTATGCCTCGAGCTCTTGGGGAAACAAAGAAGTGGTAGAATCATTTGGTCCTAAGTCATTTATTTATGATCATTACTACACATACAGAATTAACACTAATTCGACCACCGAGTGGAATGATTGGAAAAATATAAATGTATATACTTATGAAGGATATATTTCTGCTATTTGTCTCTACACTGGTTTTTAGTATGCTCTGAAGCTAGGATGTATTATAGATAGAGTCATTCTTGAAATCTTAGATTTGTCTTGCTATACTTAACTTAGGCAAAAGATGTCAAAGTAGTCCATGACTACACGCAAAAGAAAAAGCACGAGATGGCCGTCTCGTGCTTTTCTATTTTAGGCTTGTTGCTTAGCGAGTCAACTATCAAGCCATTTGCAGAAATAGTGGCAAGCTATACCTGCTGCGATAGAGACTAAAAAAGATGTCAAAATAGACTCCATGAGTACACCCCCTTCCTGTTGCCAGTATGGGGTAAGCAACGTATTAATTATAGCATGAGGGAACCCATGATTAGTAAGATTTTAGTGACAATTATGCTACTAGGTAGTATCTTATCTCCGTTGGTGTCTACAGTATATGCAACAGATGTTTGGGTAGCCCATGAGGCGAGTGAGAATACGGATATTTATATCATGGATGATACCTTTTCATGTGGTGTGTCAAAGACTGGAAAGTGGTTTGATATTTCGGGGAAAATTGTCAGAAATGGGAAACTAAAAGAAGTTAAAACCTGGCACTTTAGTAAATATCAGGGTAATATGTGGCGGTATTATTCGAATACTATGCAGCGTGGGCACGATATTGTTGTGGGGGCGCCTAATCGCGTGTTTGAATACGGTATGCGGCAAGCTAATTGGTCTTATGAGATTAGAAATAGATTTTATTATTATTAATCTATAAGAAGATAAAAAATAAGCCAATTTGTAAGCCATTTTACTCTGATTTGCTAAGTTATCATGCAAATTTTGTTGTTTCTAGGCTGTATTTTTTAACTGTATAAGTCTAGGAAAACCTAGTAATAACTGGCTTTTTGGGAAATTTGTAGATAGTGAGTTATGGAAAAACAAAATTCCTAAACTGCGTGTCACTGGTTCGATTCCGGTTAGGCGCACCAGTATAATAGAAGCGGTATAAAGTGTATATACACCTTATACCGTTTTTTATTTGCCACAAACGTCCATTGAGCAGGATTTCTATATGCTGATATGGAATTTATTAATATAGTTTGATTATATGTATTTCTATTCAAGGGCTAGTTACGTCAAATATAAGGGTTATAGTAGAGGGGGTGAAAATATGGTTCTAGAAAATAAAAACTCTTTCTATTTAAATGGTGCCTTATTTCTTTCTACGATGGGCAGTACCGCGACAACGCTTGGTTTTATAACGTATATTTTTAATACGACTCACAGTGCTTTTAATACAGGAGCCATTACTATAGCTACATTATTAGTTGGTATGGTATTAGGTCCGTTTTTAGGGATTTTAGTAAAAGAAAAGGGCCTCATGTGGTCTATGGTAGTTCCTGAAATTCTTTCCGGGATGATATTATCGATTTTTATTCTTATCGATAATATTTATTTAGTCTATATCATAGCGTTTCTTATAGGATTTAATAATAAGATTTTAGGGATTGCTCGACTTTCGTTTGTACCTAATATTACTAATGATTTAGTCAAGTTCAATGCTTTACTACGAGCTATTAATCGTTGTGCAATGATAAGTGGATCTTTATTATTTAGTATTATTATTAATTACTCCTTGACCATGGTATTTGTCATTGATGCTATTACATACATTCTATCAGCATATTTACTTTACCGATTAAATAAAAGTGTAGTAGTACCAATTATTGTTGAGGTTCAAAAGACTGTTAAAGAGCGCATATATGATAAAGCTAAACTTTTAGTAAAGGGGTATAAGTTATTATTTTTAAATAAAAAGATAAATTTTATTGTGTACTTAGGCATACTAACTAGATTATTTTATATGTGTATTCCTATTATGTTATTGATTTTTATTAAGGATACATTACATTTATCTGACAGTGAGTATGGTTATACACAAACTATATCTAGATTCGCTTCCTTTATGGTTTTTGGATTGTTAGCTAAATACCTTACTATAAACTTGACTAAATCTTTTAAACCCTTGTTATTCTCTCTTTTCGCCCTATATGGAATTAGTATTTGGGGGATAGGTTATGTAACAAGCATTGAGAACCTTTATATCGTTTATAGCTTATCAGAAGTATTGCTCTTTACAGCTGTTGTTTTAGTTCATGCATATATACAGTCCGTATTTTCTCAGGATGAATTAACATTAGCAAGTGGTTCTGTTAGCACAGGATTTTCTATTGGATCCATCCTATCGATTACTATATTTACAAACTTAGCTAATATAATACCAATACATGATATATTTTATATATGTGGTTTAGGTATAGTAGTAAGTACAGTTTTTATAATGAGCATAAATAAAGTTTCTTGTCAAAATCAATATACATAATGGAGAGTCTATATGAGTTTTTACAATTGGATTCAAGAAAAATTATTCGACAATTACGAAGAGTGGCGTTTGAAGAGCCCTGATTATAATCGGAACGGTTTTAACATAGTAGGAATAGATAATACCTTACAGGCTATGCATGATGGATTTTTTATGTATATAGAATTATACCCACCTTGTGCCATCGATGGCTGCACTGCGATGAAAGCACGTGTAGGAAAAACATCGGATGCAGTAGATATATTCTTAGATATTAATGATAAAACCTATCGTATGGCAGATGTAAGTTATCCTGATGCGGTACAGATGATGTGGGCTTTTGTGAAGAAACGTCGGTTGCCTGACCGTAGCCTGTTTGTAGAAACAGTAAAAATAGATGTTAAACAAATTAAGTCAACTTTTGCAGAGTTAGCAGAGTTATTACTTGGCGATGCGAAACAAGCTAAATCTTTTATGTCCAAGGTAAAGCTAACATCTATGGATGATATAGAAGATGATTGGTGGAATCTCTATGAGAAATTATTGTCTAAGGGTCGCGCTGTAGAGCTATCCTTGAAAATTGAATTAGAGGATTTTCTTTATCATGTGCAGAAGTTAATACGTAACAAGTCTTTAGATACTAGCGAAAATCTAACTATTGATACAGCAGGATTAGATGAAGACCAATGTATTATGGACTGGTGTGCACATATTAATGCCACATGGAAAACGCATAAGTTAGTAGATATGGACATAGGAACAGATAGCTTTGTACTCATAGTGCTTTCACATGAGGAATTTAAAACAGCCCAAGAGCTAGCGAAAGAATTATTACATAGAATTGATGTAGCTGAACGCTCATGATATAACAGAAATTATGATGAGCAGCGTGATTATAATGTAGGAGAGAGTCATATGAGTATTGTACGTGTACCAGAATATGAAGCAGAGTTTGAGCCGGAAGTATTTGAAATTTATGCATTGCCGCGCAGTGATGCGAATGGGGCTAGTCCTTATTTAGATAAGT
>OGFW01001820.1_pt1 | contig 15115 bp, 9 predicted proteins | sample 1570991 | NCBI WGS metagenome assembly OGFW01 (sample SAMEA2582074, study PRJEB24529) | metagenome | biome: Human gut stool | place: China | collected 2011
CCTGCCAAAATTGCCGCCACCTCATCTTTACACTTTTCTGACAATCCAATTGTATTGTAAAATCCGCAACCAAAATCCGAAACTGCAATATAAATTTTATTTGCAGAATATTTCGCATGTAATGTTGTAAAAGAGAAACTTTTAGCATGGGTTCTACAATTTATAATCATTTCGGTCAAAAATTCTATAATTTCATTTTTATAATATATTCCATCATTACATTTATGCATACTCTCAAATTTTGACAAATATTGTTCTGCAAATGGAGTAATACAATATTCTACTCCTCTATTTATTTCATCAATCGAATTTTGAGTATCAAAATATAAAGTACCACAAATAGGGTCTATTTTTTTCCCTTGTAATCCACCATATGGTGATGTTATGAATTCAAACAGACCAAACCTTTCGGCATATTTTATAAACCCTATCTCATTCATATAGTTTTTTAATTCACCAGAATAACTAATATCTGGAATATAAATTTTCGCTACATTACCATATTTTTTCCTAAATTCATAGCCAAAGCAAAGCATATTAGGAACTACTAATGGTTCTATTCTGTAGGTTCTTGAAAAATCCAAAATAATATCTTGTTCTTCTGTTACAATCCTTTCTTCTCTTTGCATAAGAAGATTATTATAAAACTCATATGATGTCAAATCACGAGGTACATCTATATAAATGCTTTTCATAATAACACCTACCAAATCTAATTTATTTACAATTACTGTCTTATTAATAAGTATATCCATTTATAAATGCAAGCAAACTGCAAGCACAAAAACCGAGAGTCCACTTATTTAGCGGTCTCCCGGTCATTTCACATCATTCAAACTCAATCGTTCCAGGTGGTTTGCTAGTCAGATCATAGAATACTCTGTTAACTCCCCTTACCTCATTAATAATTCTGCTCATGACTGTCTGGAGAACCTCAAATGGAATCTCTGCGCTCTCTGCTGTCATGAAATCAATTGTGTTGACTGCACGAAGTGCAACCGCATAGTCATAAGTTCTTTCGTCACCCATAACACCAACGGAACGCATGTTAGTGAGGGCTGCGAAATACTGGTTTGGCATCCATGCTGGAGCCTTACCGTTAGCTTTCTTGTACTCAGCTACAGCCTTGTCAACCTCTGAACGGTAGATATAGTCAGCATCCTGAACGATACGAACCTTATCAGCTGTTACCTCGCCGATAATTCTGATTCCAAGTCCCGGACCTGGGAATGGCTGACGGAATACAAGATGTTCTGGTATTCCAAGTTCAAGACCAGCCTTACGAACCTCATCTTTGAAAAGGTTGCGTAGTGGTTCAATGATTTCCTTGAAATCAACGAAATCAGGAAGTCCTCCTACATTGTGATGAGACTTGATTACTGCTGATTCACCGCCAAGTCCGCTCTCTACAACGTCTGGATATATAGTTCCCTGTGCGAGGAAGTCAACTGCACCAATCTTCTTGGCTTCTTCCTCAAATACACGGATAAACTCTTCACCGATAATCTTTCTCTTAGCTTCTGGCTCAATAACGCCTGCAAGTTTAGAGTAATATCTTTCCTGTGCATTAACTCTTATAAAGTTAAGGTCGAACTGTCCTTCTGGTCCAAATACACTCTCAACTTCATCGCCTTCATCTTTACGGAGAAGGCCGTGGTCTACGAATACGCATGTAAGCTGCTTTCCAATAGCTCTTGAAAGAAGTCCGGCTGCAACAGATGAATCAACACCACCTGAAAGAGCAAGTAAAACCTTGCCACTGCCAACCTTCTCGCGGATTTCTTTAATTGTATTCTCAACAAATGCATCCATCTTCCATGTTCCGGCACATCCGCATACTCCACGAACAAAGTTGTGAAGCATCTTGGTTCCTTCCTGAGTATGAAGAACCTCTGGGTGGAACTGGATTGCATATAGATTCTTCTCTGTACACTCTGCTGCTGCAACTGGGCAGTCTGCTGTGTGGGCAACAATCTTGAATCCTGGTGCAATCTGTGAGATGTAATCAAAATGGCTCATCCACACAATAGTTTTCTCTGAGACATCTGAGAATAAAGCGCTGCTCTTATCTACAAATGTTTCTGTCTTTCCATACTCTCTTACTGGTGCCTTCTCAACCTTGCCGCCAAGCACATGCTGCATAAGCTGTGCGCCATAGCAAAGACCAAGTACAGGTACACCAAGTTCGAAAAGTTCTTTAGTACATGTTGGCGCGCCATCTTCATAACAGCTGTTAGGACCACCCGTAAGGATAATTCCTTTAGGGTTCATGGCCTTAATCTGCGCCAGGTCTGTCTTGTAAGAATAGATCTCACAATATACATTACATTCACGGACACGGCGCGCAACCAGCTGGTTGTACTGACCACCGAAGTCAATGACAATAACTTTCTCCTGATCCATGATCAATCTCCAATCTTGTGTATTTATATATACATTATAGTTAAACTTGCCACTTATGACAAGCCTTAATTCTCCCCAATTCCTATCTTGCTAATTCTCCTCCAGACAATCCTTATCTATGCATCTTTCTCCCCAATTCTCTTCTTCACATAAGAATCCATCTTCTCTCTGACCATCGCCATCTTTCTGTTGGTCTCCTCATTATCAGAATGAAAATGCATAAGCTTTGCAAGATATCCCTGTTCCACAGTAATCCGCACGCTCTCATCATACACAAGCTCATAAGCAAGTGATACATGACCAATAACAGTATCAGCCGGTGTGCGTCTTATTGCTTTGAGTATACAGTGTTCCTCATCAAACGCTTCTAACACTTCATCTGTAATATCACTCTTCATCAGTTCTTCAGTCGTAGTGTTATATATTTCTTCAAGCGGAGTATCAATATTAACCTTAAATATATCAACCTTATCAGCGTCACGAAGCACATTGCAGAATGCCTGCTCGCGGCGATTAAGTCCCTGCGGAATTCTGTACATATTGTGACACCTTATTGCAAGTTCAAGCATTTCCATGTCCGATTTATTCAATCTGTCATACAGAAATACTCCATCAGAACTATATCGATCCTCTAATGCTCCTGGCTTGTAGCCTGTACATTTGACCATTCCATTAAGAAAAGTACTGATAAGACCATCTTTGAACAACAGGTCTGCACCAAATTTTGCATGGTCAACAGAGTCCGCATCTGAAAATGTGTTATAACGCTTTATCTGTTCAAATCTTCCAACATCATGAAGCATTCCGGATAACCACGCCAGCTCAACATCATAGGCACACATTCCAGCTGCCTTTGCAATTCTTTCGCACAAAGCTGCAACTCTGTAAGTGTGGTCAATTTTTAATTTAATCTTAGGGTCATCTGCATTATAAGCTACTGTGTATTCTGCAAATGCTTTCTTAACATGCACTCTGTCAACATACACACGGTTTATCTTGGCATTTTCATAATAACCTTCAACATCAGCAACCTTTCCCTCATTCCATGTGTCTACAATATCAGGCACATCAGATAAAGAATGGCACACAACTGAAGTCAGTCTTCGGATGTCATCGTTAATCTCAATTGTATCAGGTATATGAATCACCTTCATGCCTGCTGCATATCCTGCTTTAATGCCATTAATACTGTCCTCAATGACTACACACTCTGACGGTTCACAGCCAATAAAGCCTGCTGCCCTTAAGAATATGTCCGGCTCAGGCTTTCCATGCTCAACCTCATCTCCATATACAACACCAGAAAGATAATCCCATGCTCCTATTCTGTGAAGACTCTTTTCAGCACTTAATTTCTGTGTTGAAGTTGCAACAGCACATTTGAGTCCATTATCCTTAATATAATCAAGCAGCATATGAAGCCCCGGCTTAACCGGAACTTCCTCTGTCTCCCTGATTTTGTAAACATGGTCTGTGCGCATTGTCCGCATTTCCCAGTAATCCTGCTCTCCATGATAATAATCATCAAAAAAGCTCTGACTAAGCTTTGCCGGTGCACCTTTAAAACTGTCGATAAGCCATAATGGCATCTCTACATTTTTCTGGGAAGCTGCCCACAGCCATCCAAGATTAGACTGATTTTCCGTATCAATCATAACTCCGTCCATATCAAAGATAATCCCTTTTATCATAACTGCCTCCATTCTACTCCTCAAAATATCAAACCGACATCCCTTGCATACACTTCCCAGATATACGTTCATTCACTTCTTAATCTTACTTCTCTTCCAGATACTTCTTAACATACTGTCCGGTATAAGACTTCTTAACCTTAACAATCTCCTCAGGCGTTCCCTTGGCAATAACAGTTCCGCCGCGGTCGCCACCCTCTGGTCCCATATCTATAATATAATCTGCTGTCTTAATAACATCAAGATTATGTTCAATAACAACTACAGTGTTGCCACCCTCTGCAAGCCTGTGAAGGATATTGACAAGCTTGTGGACATCGGCAAAATGCAGTCCGGTTGTAGGCTCATCAAGAATATATATAGTCTTTCCTGTGCTTCTTCTTGAAAGCTCTGTTGCAAGCTTGATTCTCTGTGCCTCACCACCTGAAAGCTCAGTTGATGGCTGTCCAAGCTTGACGTAAGACAAGCCAACCTCGTTGAGAGTCTCAATCTTTCTTCTTATACTTGGCACATTTTCAAAGAAATCAACTGCATCCTCAATAGTCATGTCAAGAACATCATATATGCTCTTATCCTTGTATTTTACTTCAAGAGTTTCTCTGTTGTAACGCTTACCCTCGCAGACTTCACAAGGTACATACACATCCGGCAGGAAATGCATCTCTATCTTGATAATACCGTCGCCTGAACATGCCTCACATCTTCCACCTTTAACATTAAAGCTGAATCTGCCCTTCGTATATCCTCGTTCCTTGGCGTCCTTAGTCGTTGCAAACAGGTCTCTTATCATGTCAAATACACCTGTATAGGTTGCCGGATTAGACCTTGGTGTTCGTCCAATTGGTGACTGGTCAATATTAATGACCTTATCAAGCTGCTCTATTCCGTCAATTCCATCATGGTCGCCCGCAATACATCTCGCCCTGTTAAGCGACTTTGCAAGGTGCTTGTAAAGAATCTCATTAACAAGTGAACTCTTGCCTGAGCCTGACACACCTGTTACGCATGTGACAACTCCAAGCGGAATATCTACATCAATATTCTTAAGATTATTCTCCCTTGCGCCTCTTACCTTAATCCAGCCAGCAGGCTTTCTACGCTCTGCCGGTACAGGTATCTTGATTCTTCCTGACAGATATGCGCCTGTAAGTGAGTCCTTGCACGCCATAATGTCCGCAGCAGTTCCTGTTGCGACAACTTCTCCACCATTTCTTCCTGCGCCTGGTCCGATATCCACAATATAATCGGCTGCAAACATAGTATCCTCATCATGTTCAACGACAATAACTGAGTTACCAAGATCGCGCAAATGTGTCAGAGTTCCAAGCAGCTTGTCATTATCCCTCTGGTGAAGCCCGATACTTGGCTCATCAAGAATATAAGCAACTCCTACAAGACCTGAACCAATCTGTGTTGCAAGCCTGATTCTCTGTGCTTCACCGCCTGACAGAGTTCCTGTAGCACGCGAAAGTGCCAGATAATCAAGCCCTACATCTACAAGGAACTTAATTCTTGCCTTGATTTCCTTAAGAATCTCTGCACCAATAAACAGCTGTCTCTCTGAAAGCTTCATATTCTCAAGGAATTCCTGAAGCTTTATAATAGACATGTTAGTAATCTCATATATGTTCTTATCTGCAATAGTAACAGCAAGTGAAGACGGCTTAAGTCTCTGTCCGTGACAGGCAGAACAAGGTCTTATTCTCATAAATTCCTCATACTGCTGCTTAGTATTATCAGAATATGTCTCTCTGTATCTTCTCTCCATATTCTTAATAAGACCTTCAAATGCGACATCATATACACCCTCTCCGCGCTGGCCTTTATATTTAACCTTTACAGAATGTCCCTTAGTACCATTGATAATAATATCCTTAATATCATCAGGATAATCCTTGAATGGTGTCTTTAATGAAAATCCATATTCCTCTGCAAGTGCATCAAGAACCGCCCTGCTAAAGCTGCCCTCATCCTTAGATGACTGCCATCCAATTCCGACAATAGCGCCTTCATCAATGCTGAGACTCTCATCCGGTATAAGCAGCTCTGCATCAAACTTCATTGTATAACCAAGTCCGAAACAGTCCGGGCATGCGCCAAATGGATTGTTGAACGAAAAGCTTCTTGGCTCAACCTCATCAATACTTATACCACAGTCTGGGCAGGAAAAGCTCTGGCTGAAATTAAGTGTCTCACCATCAATAACATCTACTGTCATAAGACCTTCGGCAAGCTTAAGAGCTGTCTCAATAGAATCTGTAAGTCGTTTCTGGATTCCGTCTCTTACAGAAAGTCTGTCTACAACAATCTCAATATTATGCTTCTTATTCTTATCAAGCTTAATCTCGTCTGTAAGCTCATACATACTTCCATCAGCAATAACACGCACAAATCCGCTCTTCTTTGCCTGTTCAAATAGCTTTACATGCTCACCCTTTCGTCCACGGACAACAGGTGCAAGAATCTGAATCTTAGTTCTTTCAGGAAGTGCCATAATAACATCAACCATCTGGTCAACTGTCTGTTTGTTGATTTCGCGTCCACATTTTGGACAATGCGGAATACCAATTCTTGCATAGAGAAGTCGGAAATAATCATATATTTCTGTAACAGTTCCTACTGTAGAACGCGGATTTCTGTTAGTTGACTTCTGGTCTATAGATATAGCCGGTGAAAGTCCCTCAATACTGTCAACATCAGGCTTTTCCATCTGTCCCAAGAACTGTCTTGCATATGAAGACAGTGATTCCATATATCTTCTCTGACCTTCTGCATATATTGTATCAAATGCAAGACTCGACTTTCCTGAACCTGAAAGTCCTGTAAGCACAACAAGCTTGTCTCTTGGAATATCAACATCTATTCCTTTAAGATTATGCTCTCTTGCACCCTTTATCCTTATGCAGTTCTTGTAACTGCCTCTTTCAATCTCTTTCTTTAACTTACTATCAGCCATGTTTTTTTCCTTCATAAATATATTTATTAATCTCAATCATCTTGTCACGAAGCTGTGCAGCCTCCTCAAAGTTAAGCTCTGCTGCTGCCTTACGCATGTTCTTCTCAACCTGCGTCTTAACCTTCTCAAGCTCTTTGATGCTCATAGATTCATAATCAACCTTAAGCTTTCCGGAAGCATCACCCGGCTCCGCTGCCTTGCTTATACTTATCAGATCTCTTACTGCCTTCTTGATTGTCTGTGGAGTAATTCCATGCTCATCATTATACTCCTGCTGAATTTTTCTTCTTCGTTCTGTCTCTGAAATAGCCTTTTCCATAGATTCAGTAATCTTGTCTGCATACATGATAACATGTCCCTCTGCATTTCTTGCAGCTCGACCAATCGTCTGTATAAGCGATGTCTCTGTTCTTAAGAAGCCTTCCTTATCAGCATCAAGTATTGCAACAAGGCTGATTTCAGGAATATCCAGACCTTCTCGTAGCAGGTTGATTCCAACAAGAACATCAAATCCATCAAGACGCATATCTCTTATAATCTTCTGACGCTCAAGCGTATCAATATCTGCATGAAGATACTTAACCCTGATTCCTGCCTCTTTAAGATAATCAGTAAGGTCCTCCGCCATTCTCTTGGTAAGTGTAGTAACAAGCACCTTGTTCTTCTTGGCAGTTTCCTTATTAATCTCTGATATAAGGTCATCAATCTGTCCTTCAATCGGCTTAACAGTTATCTCTGGGTCAAGAAGTCCGGTAGGTCTGATAACCTGCTCGGTTCTCATAAGTTCATGCTCTGCCTCGTATGTGCTTGGTGTTGCTGATACGAAAAGCATCTGTGAAATCTTGCTCTCAAACTCGCTGAAATTAAGCGGTCTGTTGTCCTTCGCAGATGGCAGTCTGAAGCCATAATCTACAAGCGTAGTCTTTCTTGACTGGTCACCGGCATACATGCCTCGAATCTGCGGAATAGTGATATGCGACTCATCCACAATAATAAGAAAATCATCTGGAAAATAATCCATCAGCGTATACGGAGGACACCCTGCCGGAAGTCCTGCCAGATGTCTTGAATAATTCTCTATTCCTGAACAAAAGCCTGTCTCCTGCATCATCTCTATATCAAAATTCGTTCTCTCTTCAATTCTCTGTGCCTCTAGAAGCTTATCCTCACTCTTGAAATACTTCACTCTCTCGGCAAGCTCTGCCTTAATATTCTCAATCGCAGCGTCCATCTTCTCCTTCTCAACAACATAATGTGAGTTAGGGAATATCGCAATATGTTCGAGAACGCCTTTAACTTCGCCTGTTAGGGAATCTATCTCACTTATTCTGTCCACTTCATCACCAAAGAATTCAACTCTTATGGCATCACCCGATGATGATGATGGATACACTTCAACAACATCGCCTCTTACCCTGAAGGTTCCTCGCTTAAAATCCTGGTCGTTCCTTACATACTGGATATCAATAAGCTTTCTTATGCAATCATCCCTGTCCTTCTCCATTCCCGGACGAAGCGAAATAACCATGTTCTTATAATCAACCGGCGCACCTAATCCATATATACATGAAACCGAAGCAACGATAATAACATCATTTCTTTCAGAAAGTGCCGCTGTTGCCGAATGTCTTAATTTATCAATTTCATCATTAATAGATGAATCCTTCGCAATATAAGTGTCACTCTGAGGTACATAGGCCTCTGGCTGGTAATAATCATAATAGGAGACAAAGTACTCAACCGCATTCTCTGGAAAGAACTCCTTCATCTCCCCATACAACTGCGCTGCCAGTGTCTTATTATGGCTTATAATAAGTGTAGGTTTCTGAACATTCTGTATAATGTTCGCCATTGTAAATGTTTTACCAGAACCAGTTACACCAACTAGAGTCTCAAACTGATTGCCTTCCTCAAAGCCCTTTGTAAGTGCTTCAATAGCCTGCGGCTGGTCGCCCATAGGCTTAAAATCCGAATGTAATACAAATCTGTCCATAAAGCCCTCCCTATTTTGCGAAGCAAAATCCGAACCCCTTGGTGAGGAGAGGGATTTTGCCCGCCTTGTTTTCTGAAAGAAAATGCATTTCCCTCATTATACAATATAACAGCCAAAAAGTACAGAACAAACATTCGATTTGTCCTGTACTTTATTCCATACCTCTATATTCGTTATTCTGCCGCGCTGACACTCATTTTTCCATTGAGATACTCTACTGCTGCCTTCAACTGCACATCTTCAGTCGCATCATCCGGAAGCTCCACAATACTGTCAGGTGTCACTCCCTTGCCGTGAATATCCTGTCCCTTAGGAGTGAAATATTTGGCAATTGTATACTTAACCGCACTTCCATCAGTAAGCGGACGGATTGTCTGCACAATGCCCTTACCAAATGTCTGTGTTCCGATTATCTGTGCCTTATCATAATCCTGCATTGCACCGGCAAATATCTCAGATGCACTTGCACTATTGCCATTTACCAAAACTGCCATCGGAATATTAAGCTCATGATTATCAGAACCTGAATATTCCTGTCTCTTACCAGACTTAGTCTCTGTATACACGATAAGTCCGTTCGGAAGAATATAATCTAGCATATCAGCCACAGTCTTAAGAACTCCGCCAGGATTATTTCTTATATCAATTACAAGTCCTGTAATTCCCTGCTTCTGAAGGTCATCAACAGCCGATTTAAACTGCTCTGTTGTAACATCATCAAACTGTGAAATATAAATATAACCTATATTATTCTCAAGCACCTCTGATGAAACAGTCTTAATATCAATCTTGTCTCTTGTAACTGTGAAACTCAGCTTCTCGCCATTTCTCATAACAGTAAGGTTAACATCTGTACCCTTCTCGCCCTTAATAAGGGCAACTGCTACAGAAAGGTCCATTCCTGTAATATCCTCACCATTAACCTCTGTTACCTTATCTCCATTTCTGATACCAGCCTTATATGCCGGTGCATCCTCATATGCCTCTGATATAAGTATTGAACCGTCGTCAGCCTTCTGGCATACAGCACCAATTCCATAGAAAGATCCTGATGTTGACTCCATCATTGACTTATATTCTTCAGGCGTATAATAAACCGTATATTTATCACCATATGCAGCAAGATATGCCTTAAAAATGTTATCTGCAGCCTTTTCATCATCTACATTGTCAAAATAGAATCCATCTCCAAGCAGTGAATCCAGAGCATTCAGCTTACCTTCAACCTTAGTTCCGATTCCTTCGTTATCACTTGTTCCAACATCCTGAACATATATACGTCCGTCCATTCCAATATGGATATTACCACTTCTTATAAGTCCCATGAATACGCATGACAACGCCAGTATCACAACCAGTAGTGTTGCCACAACACCAATAATAACGCCTTTGCCTAAAGCATGTTTTCTCTTTCGTTCCTGTGCGGCCCCTTCCGAAGAAAAAGGTCTGTTATTATCATATTCCATTGAGTCCTCCTGTTAAGTTGAATTATTTATTAAAATATGGCATAGGATTAACATATGAACCATTGAGCATTACATCAAAATGCAGATGTGCTCCAAACGAATTACCCGTATTACCCATAACACCTATCTTCTGTCCCTTAGTAACCAGGTCTCCTACTTTTACATTTAAACTATCAAGATGCAGGTATCTCGTGTACAGTCCATTACCATGATAAATCATCACATAATTACCCGCTGTTGAATAATACTCACTCTGTCTGTGTGCAATAACAACTTTACCGTCATAAGCCGCATATACAGGATCACCTGAAACTCCTGCCCTGACCGCTCCAATATCCACACCTTTATGCGGTGAAGTTCTGTCAGATGTATCTCCATATGGAGAAGTTATTCTTGTACTTGTTGTTGGCCATTTGAAAGTTCCGCCATCATATCTGTTAGACGGAGTAACTCCGCTTGCCTCCTCAGCCTTAATCTTTGCTGTTATAGAAGCAATCTCTGCATCAAGCTTCTTCTCGTCAGCTTCAAGCTGTTTCTTATAAGCCACCTGATCAGCCGTATTCTTACTCAGAGCATTAAGCTGGGCAGTCTTCTCATTCTGGACAACCTCCAACGCATCAACCTGTGCCTGAAGTGCCTCCTGGCTGGCAGTCAATGTTTCTTTGTCTTCTTCAAGCTTTACTTTAGAAGATGATATAAGATTAATCGTCGACTGATATTCCTCGAGCATCTGTCTGTCATACTCTGATATCTTATTAATATACTCAAATTTATTAAGCATATCCGCCATACTCTGTGATGATAAAAGAACTTCAACATATGTATAATCATTATGCTCATACATAAACTGGATTCGCAGCTTCATAGCCTCATACTGGCTCTCCTTATCAGCCTCAGCCTGCTCAAGCTTTGCCTGTGTCTCCTCAATCTCAGCTTCAAGCTCTGCAATCTGGGTATTAATGTCATCTAATGACGCTGACAATTCTCCCATCTGTGCATCAAGTCCCTGAATAAGAGATGTAAGATCTGAACTCTGTGCCTTAAGCTGTGAAATCTTGTCTTCTGTTTCTTTCTTTTTATTCTGTATATCATTCTGCTGGTTCTGGGCATTCTTCAGATCCGATTTATTATCTCCGAATGTAACCTGTGCAAAACAATACGGTATAAGCAGCATTACAATCATGAGTGCCGCTGTTATTTTCTTTATTAAATTGTTACAAAACAGTGCTTTCTCCATACAGCCACTCCTTTACCATAATTAAAATGTTTTCTAAAAACAAACAGGGACTTCTGCATCCGTTTGCAAAAGCCCCCAAAAACTATCCGAAACTATACATCGGCATGCTTTCTTACAGCGAAGAAACTTCCTATAAGACCAATACCAATTCCAAGAATAACAGCTACTGGAATAAGTACCTCAAATACTTCTGATGCTGGCATAAATGCTAATATATTCTGTAAAACAGAGAATTTTCCAAGAACAAAATTAACAACTCCACCATAAATATACCTCAATATTGCTACCGGAATAATAGCACCTATAAGTCCTATAACGATACCTTCTACGAAGAATGGTGCATTAACAAATGCATCCGTAGCTCCTATATATTTCATGATTGATATCTCATCTTTTCGTACTGTAATACCAATGACGATTGTATTAGTAATAAGGAATATAGATACCGCAAGAAGAACAACAATTACTGCAACTGCAACATAACTTACAAGTCTTGCTGCACTGGCAAGTCCGCTTGCTGTAACCTCTGAACGGTTAACCTGTCTTATTCCATCCTTATTCTCAAGGTACTTAACCAGTGTACCCTGATTACTTGCATCCTTAAGATACACTTCATAAGAAGCTGAATTTGCTAAAGGGTTATCATCCTGAAATCCATATGCAAGCTCTGGATAATCCTTGAAATAATCCCCCTTAAAATTTTCCCATGCCTGTTCTGCAGATACATACTCAACTCTTGATACTTCTTCTCTTTTGCTTATATCATCTCCAAGCTTCTTAATATCTGTCTCACTGAGATTTTCGTCAAAGAAAACTGTTACACAGACCTCTGTCTCAGCCTTCTTAATCATATACTGAAAATTAACCACTATAGAATAGAATACTCCAAAAAGGAATATACATGCCGTAATCGTTGCTATTGATGCCAGTGAGAACATCTTATTACGATGGATGTTCTTAAATCCATCTTTAATATGATATGCTAATGACCTAATCTTCATAGAAATAACCACCCTTTTCCTGATCGCTGATAATCTTTCCTTCACTCATAGTAATAGTTCTCTTCTTCATCTGCTGAACTATCTCCATATTATGGGTAACTACAAGTACTGTTGTTCCCTGCTTATTAACCTGATTAAGAATCTTCATAATTTCATTAGAATTGGCAGGATCAAGGTTACCTGTTGGCTCGTCGCACAACAATATAGCCGGCTTGTTAACCAGCGCTCTTGCAATTGCGATTCTCTGCTGCTCACCACCTGATAACTCATTAGGAAAAGCCTTATATTTGTCAAGAAGTCCTACCATGGAAAGCATCGCAAGTACTCTTGACTTAATCTTTCTGTTAGGAGCTTCTACTACCTTCTGTGCAAATGCGATATTCTCATATACATTTCTGTCTGGTAACAGACGGAAATCCTGGAATACTACACCAATATCTCTTCTAAGATACGGAAGCTTCTTTCTTGTTATCTTATTGAGATATTTCTTATTAACATATATCTTACCTGATGTAGGATCTAATTCCTTAAGTAATAGTTTGATAAGAGTTGACTTACCTGAACCACTCTTACCTACTATAAATACGAATTCACCTTTCTGGATGTGAAGATTAATTCCATTAAGCGCAGCAACGCCAGTGGAATATGTCTTCGTAACATCTTCCATGATTATCATGTATCATTTCCTCCAAAAATCACTAAAATGTATCTTTACTTTCCATATACTTCATGTACTTAACTACCATAAGAGCAATCTTAAATGTTATTGCATCATCAAACACTCTGAGGTCAAGCCCGGTTATCTTCTGTATCTTATCGAGTCTGTAAACAAGTGTATTTCTGTGAATGTAAAGCTGTCTTGATGTTTCTGAAACATTAAGGCTGTTCTCAAAGAACTTGTTAATTGTTGACAGAGTCTCATCATCAAAATCATCAGGAGCCTTTCCTTCAAATATCTCCTTAATGAACATCTGACATAATGGTATAGGAAGCTGATATATAAGACGGCCTATTCCTAATCTGTTGTAAGCAACAACATTCTTATTGCTGTAGAAAATCTTTCCCACATCAAGTGCCATCTTAGCTTCCTTGTAAGATCTTGAAACCTCTCTTATGTCATTAACAATTGTACCATAAGCAACATGTGCCGCACTCATCGCCTCAGTGCTTAACATATCAATTATAACATCAGCTGTCTTGTCAAGTTCATCATATGACTCATTGCCTTTAACTTCCTTAACAAGAATTATACTCTTCTCGTCAACTGCTGTAATGAAATCTCTTGTCTTATTAGCAAAAAGTGTTCTTACTGTCTCTAAAGCATTAGTATCCTTCTCGTGCTTAGTCTCAATAATATATACGACTCTCTTAACATCAGTTTCAATATGAAGCTTCTCTGCTCTTGTATACATATCAACGCGAAGAAGATTATCAAGAAGAAGATTCTTAATAAAGTTATCCTTATCGAATCTCTCCTTATATGCTACAAGCAGATTCTGTATCTGGAATGCAGCAAGCTTTCCAACCATATATACATCATCACTTGTTCCCCTTGCCATGATTATATATTCAAGGTTGCCTTCATCTTCAACCTTAAAAAACTGAAAACCATTAACTGCCTGACTCTCTGCTGGCGAATCAATAAAACTAATCGCATCCGCAAGGCATTCTGAAACATTATCAAAAGTCTTGGCTGCAACATTCTTATCTGCATCCACAATGCACAAATCCACTCGTGAAATAGCCTTAAGTCCCTCTACAGTTGTCTGTAAAATTCTATTAGATATCATTATTATCCCTTTCTGTCTACCACTTACCTTTTATTCGTACATATTCTATCTTATTGTAAAGCAAAACGGCAAAAAAAAAAAGGGGAAATGCAAATTTATTGCATTTCCCCTTCATAATTAAGATTCATTTAATAATTAGTGTGTGATAACGATTTCTGTTTCCTTATCAAATACATGAAGTCTTTCAACATCCATAGCAAATGTTACTTCATCACCAGGTCTTGCTGTTGTACGAGGATTTACCTTAGCTGTACATGTTACATCACCGATTTCATAGTGAAGGTTAACTTCTGCACCAAGTAACTCGTAAACCTTAACTGTAGCTGTAAACTTAGAATCTGCATTCTTAGCGATGAATTCTGCATCATCCTTAACATCTTCTGGACGGATACCAACTACAACTGTCTTACCAACATAGTTGCCATCGATAAGCTTCTTGCTCTTCTCAGCTGGAAGAGTAATTGTAACTGTATCAGAAAGTACAAGGTCAACCTGTGAACCATTAGCCTTAACTTCTGCATCGATAAGGTTCATCTGAGGTGATCCGATGAAACCAGCAACGAAAATGTTGTTTGGTG
>OGFW01001832.1_pt1 | contig 14991 bp, 10 predicted proteins | sample 1570991 | NCBI WGS metagenome assembly OGFW01 (sample SAMEA2582074, study PRJEB24529) | metagenome | biome: Human gut stool | place: China | collected 2011
TCGGACACTATGTGCAGTATTTCTTCTGGTTCTTCTTTGTCCTTGGACTCGTTATCTTTGGCTTGGCTATCTTCCTGATGCTCGACAGTCACTATCACTGGACGAAGTAATCTAATGTTCCCAACATGGCTTGTGGGATTCATTTTGGGAACAACAAACCCACTGACAATCGGCATTACTGCTGAAAATCAGTGAGTCTATTCGTTTTGTTGTCAATCTTGATAAGATGAATACACTTAAACCGAGAGGTATCAACCATTCCTTACTTGTGTTTCATTATATGTAGAAATGTTCTGTAGAAAGAGGGTTAAAGAAACCTGATATTACAAGAAAAATATATGCAAAATCTTTTTCATCTTTTAATTCCAGTCTCAGATATGAATATTCAAATTGTTCAACATCTTTTTTGCAACAATCAATAGTGTCAAAAAATTGAGTATCTATGAAATTTGTTGAAATAATCCTTTCCTGCAGATGTTTCTTTAATTCTGGTATCTTCACAGCTTTTTTCTCTTCGATGTTACCAGTGTCATAGATTTCCAAATATTCCCAGTTGAATACAAATGACAAACTATTTCCTTTGAAATCATGTTCAATAATCCCAGGACTTGGTGCACGAAATGCAGAAAGCTCGCATGATTTTACGAACAAACTAAATTCATTATTGATGTTGGCAAAAACCGTATAACAGTTTTCGCCTGATTCCATAGCATAATCTTTTGATGCACTCATTATTTATAGATTGAATAAAGACAATTTGAGAGATTAGTTACTTTTTCCATTCATAACATACAGACATTATAGGATCATTGTCTTTCCCGATGTAGATTACTCTGGATTCGGTCTCATTTAGTTTCTCGTAAAAGAAATACTGCTGTCGAGCATCGTTCTGAAACTCCCATCGTTCATCAAAGCGAACAAGGCTATCTAAAAACTCGTTATCGTATGTTCTTGATATTTCAAGAAGCCACCCCTGTTGCCCCCATCCATCTTCAATGAGGTCTTTATCATTGATGTCTTGTTGAATCTTGTATTTTGGAAGAGTTAATCCACTACCTTTTACTATCTTTTCAGGTGTAAACTCGCTATATCTATGATGCGAACCACTGCATGCAATACATCCGTTAAGAAGTATTGCATACAGTGATAAAGCAACAATTCTGATTCGATACTTTTCCAATCTTAATTAAATCCTAAAGCATTAAAAATGCCGATAATACCACAACAATACCAACCATAATTCCCAAACATCCCGAATTGTTTGTGTTCTGCGGTGTTGTTGATGAAGAAGGTCTTGGTGAAGAAGTCACAGGGGTTGCCTTGGGTTGACTAGCTCCAGATACAGTTGCTCTTGCTGTTGTTGAAGTTGGAGTTGACGATGGGGTCGAAGGTCTATTTGGTGTGAAAGTTGGACCTGCAGGTTTTGACGGCGTAAAAGCAGGTCCTGAAGGACGTGTTGGATTGAAAGTTGGACCTGAAGGTTTTGATGGCGTAAACGAAGGACCTGAAGTTACAGGTTTTACCTCTTCTTTAGGAACTGAAGCCACCTCCATTATATCTATTTCGCAGAAAGGTCTGTCATTCCAGATACCTACACCTGCAATTGACACATTAAATGTGACATTCTTGCGTAATTTAGGAGAGATTTCGGCTGCAATTTCTTTTGCAAGGAATCCAATCTGTTTCTTTTCTCCGTTCTTTAACACGCACACTTTTACTGCATTAGCATCATACTGATTGAAGGGGTCTCTTTCAATGCACACCTTATCAGACTCAGTCATACCAGCAATAATTCTGGTTCTACTTGAACCATCCTCGTTACTAAACGTAACACCTACTACTTTTGTTCTCATTTTTGAATATGATTTTAGTTAATTTACAGAAGGAATTATGCCATACTTAAGCATAAATTTATCTACATTCTCTAATAGCTCAATTTGACTACCAAGCCAACCTACTTGTTGTTTTAGAGCAAACTGATCTTTTATATTTGAAGGATTAAAGATTCTATCTATGTGTGTATATCTTCTTTTTGTAATTCCATTCTCAGATATTCGCATTTCAGATGAACCAATCTCAATTAAATATCTTCCGATGATGGATCTTAGAGTGAAGCGATGGAGAATAGAACGAAGGTACGGAGTGAATTGTTGTGTTGAAGACCCCGATACAACTAAGCGTTTCATTGCTCTTGAAATAGCCACATAGAACAGTCTTTTATCTTCTTCCTGTTGTTCATATGTTACATGGGCGAAATGAGGGTATCTTTGATCAACAGCTCTCATAACAATTACATTTTCAAATTCAAGACCTTTTGATTTATGAACAGTAGAAACAAAAAGGTTTTCCTTAAAATGAGAACTTGAACAAAGATCAGCCTCTCGATATGTACTCATGTCCATAAGATGATTGTCAAAGTGTGCCTTTAATGCATTTGGCTCATCTTTTATAACATCTTCTTCTATGAATGAAAGTATCAGATCGAAGCTATCTACAATCTTGAATTCACAAATACGAGATAGAGATTCGCTTAATTCTTTCATTTCCCTTACTAAAGCCAAGGGGGCGCTATCATCACATAGCTCATAAAGTCTGGCCTTTGTGATGTCATAACATTCCTTATATCCGTTGAAAAGCTCTTCTATAATCTTTTGAACATCACGTCTTTGATAGAAATCACCTTGCTTAATCAAAAGATTGTCAGACTGAGCCCTGCAATATTTGGCAAGTTCATATGTTGCCATAATATCATCTTTTGCATTATGGCTGTTGGTTCCTTCTAATCCTAAACGCTCAATAAGATATGCAAGCTTATATCTTCTAAATCTAGGACAAATAAGATGTGCTAATTTTAATGTATCTAATATCGGTGTTTCAAACCAATCATATTTATTCCCACAATACCTTTTGAGATTGTATTTTAGGATATTGTAGTCATATTTCACATTATGTCCAAGCAAAACGGCATTTCCTATGTAGTTCATGAAGTCTTCAAGACCTTGCGTTCTTTCAACAACACGACCTTCTCTTTCTGCTTGTGCATAATCCTCTACCATAGGGTTCACTAATTTCCCTAGTTTTGCCGGAATACGGTTTTTATCTGTACGTAGATAAATTTCCTTAAATGAACCTGGCACTTCAACACCATTTCTTATCTTTATTGCTGCTATTTGAATAATATCATCAGTAAAGACATCTACACCCGTAGTTTCCGTGTCAAAGAGCACAATTTCCTCATTGTCAAAATAATATGCAAATTCACCTAATGTTGAGCCATTATCTCTCAATAAGTCAGAAGGACACATACCTATGCCTCTCATTTCGTCAATAATATGACGACCTTGAGAGTATGTGTCAACAGCGAATGTTTGCTTTAAGATGCGAGACCAAGCGATAAGGTTGAAGTCATTGTCAACTGCGTTGAAATGAGCCATAAGGGTCTTCATGTGTACCATCTGAAAAGAATCCATACCTGATATTTTGAAATGAGGTATTTTATCTTTCTTTAATCGGTCACTGATTTCATTAGCATCGATATTCCAAGGTACAAGTAATGCTGTCCTTTCCTTTTTTATGCCTTCTTTTGTTTTGGCTTCTTTTGTCAGATATGGAAGGACTGCATTATATACCCTATCTACCTCTTCTGACATAGAGTTGTAATCATGGATGCAAACATCATGAAATCCAGCCTCCATCTCATCTTTTGGCTCAGGAAGGAAGTCTTTATCTACATGTAATTCTTTTATCGCGTACTCATTGTACAGGTCTAATAAATACTTGGGAGACCTAAAATTCTTATCAAGATGATAAATATGATTTACGCATCTTTCTTTTAGCATATCAAGAGTGCTAAGCGAAGCACCCATGAACGAATATATAGCTTGCTGCTCATCTCCTAAATAGAGGACAACAAAATCTTTAGACTTGTCAGTAAACAAGTCAACCAGTGATATTTGGAATTTGGAGAGGTCTTGAATCTCATCTATCTGTACCCACTTATATCTTTTATAAGCATGTTCTATGTCATTTAGATACGCATCATAGGTTATAAGTAGAAGGTCATCGAAATCTATGAGACCATTCTTTTCCTTGTATGTTCCAAATTTTTCAGCAAGTGCGATTAACTTATCAACAGGATTAAGCCCGTTATAAGTTCTATAATCATATTTTATGGTTATGAATGCGTCTTTTAGACTGCGTATAAAAGGATAATAGTCTTTGAATCCATCTAATTCAATGATTTCTCTATGCAACAAAGAATCATGCGGATGTTCGCCTTTAATCTGGTACATAAGGTGTTGCATATCTATAACTTTGTACCGAACGGCATTGATAACCTTTTTGGCAGTTTCAACCTTGACCTTACCTGTTGACCCAGAAGCATGCATATCGATTCCAAGCACATGATTTATAGTATACCAATCCATTGTGACAAGAATACCATATGCTCCTTGTTCTTCTCGATAACCAATCAGTTTCTTGATGTCTGACTCCTCAATTTCACTTGTTAAAACCTCGTTGGTGTCATCTTCATCCATAACGGACGTTTCAGCGGAAACAACACTGTTTTCAAAAAGGAAATGAGAGCAATAACGATGTACATTTCCAACAAATAATTCTGACGAGTCATCACCGATACGTTTCTTGATACGGTCGTACATTCCTCGGGCAGCACGGTTGGTAAAGGTCAAACACAACATATCTGAAAGTTCTGCTTTACCGCTTTCATAAGCTATCGCTATTCTTTCAGCAAGAATATCCGTTTTGCCACAACCAGGACCTGCTAATACCATATTGTAGCCAGTATCAGCATGTATTACTTCAAGTTGCTTTGAGGTATATGTCTTTTCATTACTTTCCATATATCCTTTGTGCTTTTTATTTATGATTGTATTTGTGAAGATTGGGGTTCAGTATTGCACATTTTATCAAAACCATGTTCTCTGATTTCACAGTCGGCTTTTGACATAGCTTCCATTGCCTCTATAAATTTGTTTCCGGCTTCAATCATATCTTGTGCTAATGACCAATCATCTGGAACCGGTATCAACATTTCCTGTATATGTCTTGGTTGCAAATGCTGTTGTACGGAACCATATTCATCAAGCAGCATTAAAGACAATGCCGTTTTAGATGCAAAATATGCAACCAAATATGCACGCAGATTCTCATCTTGAACTCGAATTCTAACCAAGTCATCGCTAACAAGATAATTGTCAGCCATATCTTTAGTCGCATATGTCATTTTACCAATAGTACCAGAACGAGTAATCATTATATCTCCTTCTTCTACTTTTAGCATATCCATAAACACCTTTTGCTTGGAACTTGCTTTAGTTGGGTCGATCCATTTGATCGAGAATCTTCTAAGCTCCAAAGCACCATTAGCTGTTAAATATGGAGTAAGCTTAGATGTATCTGATGGATTGTCAACCTTTATGTTAGATGAATTCCATCGAGGGCCCATATATATCTTAATGTTAGACTCCAACTGTCCAATTGTTGTTGTTGCCCAATGGTCTTTATTGTCAAATTCCAGAACTTGATTAAGAGCAGCATTAAGTTTTGGAGAATAATGCTGTGGATTGATGTTATAATGATCTTTTAGTCCTTTAAGGGTATATGTGAAGATATATTCAGAGTCTTGATGTGGCTTACCATTCTTGAATTCTTCGTATGCGTCTGCAATTATATCCAAATCATGGTTAAGCTGTCCTGTACTTTTGCCATTACCATCCAAGATAAATACACTATTTCCCTTTGAGTCTTGTCCGATTCGCTGAGATATAGCCATAAATATTTTGTAATCTTCTGGGATAACTTCATCTTCTTTTGGTTTTGAGACGAAAAGAATACAAGTTCTTACACCAGTGTCAGGTTGAAATGTGTCTTTGTGTAAGGTAACAACACCATTCAACACATAGTTTTTCAAAAGCCATTGCCTATATTGCTCATAGCTGATATTGTCAAGGAATCCTTTTGGCATTACGATACCTAATCTACCACCAGGCTTTATCCAATCAAGACACCTCTCCAAAAACAAAATTTCTGGTGCCTGAGTTAATAAAATATCATCATCGGCAGCACTGAAAGTGTAATTACCCTCCCTATCCATCTTCGCCTTGTGACCAAACACAAATGATTTCAAGATAGAGACATCCGAAACCATGGACTCGATCTTCTGACCAGAGAATGGAGGATTTGTTGCAATAATATCAGGAGCGGTTAGTTTTCCTTTGCAACAACGCGCCTGAATCCAAGGATCGAATTTGTCATAGGAATCTAAAGAGTTACCTCTTGTCATTCCTGACTGACCGTCACCTGTCATCAGCATTGCACATTTTGCAATCTTTACTAATCGCTTAGCAATTTCTACCAGAAAAACACTATCTTTTATAGTGCCAAGCATTCTTTCTCGTTGATGAGAATCTGGTAATGAATTTTCTATAACTTTTCTTCGGAGATACCTAAACATACCAGTACTGAAGCCACCACTACCACCAGCAGGGTCAAGAGTCCTTTCTCCAATTTCAGGGTCAAGCATTCTTACCATCATATTGACAACCAGTCGATTTGTAAAGAACTGACCTTGTTGCCTTTTCAAATTGATATGAGTAAACTGCTCGTAGGTTTCTCCCATTAAATCCCAATCGTCTGCATCATCATATTTTGCGGCAAGGCTCCAATCTTTCAGAATACCTACAGCTTCTGCAATACAATCATTTCCCACTTGTATTTTTTCGTGTTCATCAAACACATCTGGGAATTGATTTGCATATTCTCTGAAAAGATCTTGTACTGTTTTCGCTACAAGTGCTCGACCTTCAGCGGTTTGGTATTCTGTATTTGTTATCCAAAATTTGGGATTCTCACCAATTGAAGTTTCATCTTGGATTTTAGCAAGTAGGATACGAACCATATCCATAGCTAAGTCAAAATCCTCATTCTCCATTCCTCTACCATATAATTTATTATGGCAAGTAGATAATAAGAATCGTACATTGTGAGGACGAGGTAGAGAACTCTTATTTGGAATTGCATCCTCATCTTGCCAATTTTCTCTGTAACGAGGCAATGACAAAATTTCCTCTAAACCAATACCATCCTTTGTTTTCTTATATACAGAAATGCCCTCACCATTGGTCCAAACACCACCAACAGCTGACGTATTAAAAATATACGACACTAATTGTGCATATCCCTCTGTGACATTTGGCTTTTTGCATTCAACAACGAAAAGGATATTACCTTGATCCTTTTTCAGAGCAGCTTTTTTGTCTTTATACACAACAATATCTGCTCTGATTGGAGAACCATCGCTTTCGTTGGTGAGTATAGACGAGCCTGACTGTACAGGGATTTCTCTCAATATACAATCTTTAGGATAGCCATAATCAGACTGTAAAATTTTGATGAATCTCTGCCTTACCCTTTCTTCAGGAGTATCTTTGATGGCAGAACCAGATAGACAATCTATTATTTGACCGTCATCATTGTATTCAACATCGGTTATATCTTTCATATTATTATTGCTTTTTAATTTCTTTGACTTCCGAAATCAAATCCTTCATATCTACATTAAGAATTTGAGAAATTTGCAACAGGGTTTCTAAATTAGGTTGTGTCCTATTGCATACATACGCATTGACACTATTGAAACTCTTTCCAAGCTTATTTGCAAGCCAAGTCTGAGAAATGCCACGCTCGTCAAGGACTTCTTTTATACAGTTTAACTTCATATAAATACAAATTATTGTTGTGCAAAAATACACATAAATTCTGTGTATTCAAAATAATTTAAGCATTTTTTGTAGAAAGTGACCTGATTTTTTGCTATTACGGTTCATTTACCACCTTAAAAATTCAATTTCAGCCACATATTTTTCTTGTAATTTGCATTTATGCTAAATGATAGAAAATGAAAATTTCGCTTCTTTTCCGTGTTAAGATATGTTAAGCAGATGTTTTCATTTTGGGGTTTTTGAAATTTTTGTTTCCAGTTTGTTTCTTTTGGTTGTTTTCGCTTTCGGGGAGTATTGATATTCAGTACTTTACAACTCGGAAGCAGATTTTCAAGAAGAAGATCATGATGGTGGTCGGAGCCTGTATCTTCCTTATCGCGGCAGCCCAGGCACTTCCTCTGTTCTTCGGACTCTCCTAAACCGCAGGTATCATGAACGGGAAAGAGGAACACTATCCGGATTATCCATTGTTCAAGGGGCTGCAACGTCCCCTTGAATTTATGGGTATTCAGGGTCGCTACATCTATTGGGCGGCAGCCACGATAGGCATCGCCATTGTCGGCTTCATCATAGCCTACTGTGTTGCAGGATTTGTCCTTGCCCTGATTGTCCTGTCCGTCACCGTGACAAGCGGTGTGGGACTGATTCTGTTCAAGCAGCGCAAGGGATTGCACAGCAAACGGCTGGAACGTGGGGTGTTCATCTATGCCTACTCAAAGAAAATGTAACAGAAAACCATTTGACCATGAATGGATATATTGAATGTTGAACGTGGGTGGGCTTGACCTTTCAATAGGTCAGCCTGCCCTTAATTGTAAACAGCCGAATGATTATATATGTTTTCATAGTCTTCATTGCCCTTTGCGTGGGCATGGCCGTGTCGGTCTATGCCTTTGGAACGGGCGGCAAGCGGAAACGCATCTTTCAGGACATCTATTTCTCCGTGGAAGAAGCGGACGGGATTGGTGTGATATATACCAAGACCGGAGAATATTCTGCCGTGCTGAAACTGGAGAACCCGGTACAGAAATATTGCGCCAATATCGACTCTTACTATGAGTTCACGCAACTTTTCACCGCCATTGCCCAGACTTTGGGAGAAGGCTATGCCATACACAAACAGGATATTTTTATCCGGAAAAAATTTACGGAAGAGAGCGACGAGAACCGTGAATTTCTCTCCACATCCTATTTCCGTTACTTCAACGGTAGACCTTATACCGACAGCGAATGTTACCTGACTATCACACAGGAAGTCAAGAAAAGCCGTCTGTTTTCTTTTGACGGCAAGAAGTGGCGAGACTTCCTTGTAAAGATACGCAAGGTTCACGACCAGCTGCGTGATGCCGGCGTACAGGTGAGATTCCTGAACAGGCAGGAAGTCAATGAATATGTTGACCGTTATTTCGCCATGAACTTCCGTGACAAGGTGGTCTCCATGACAAACTTCAAGGTGGATGACGAATGTATCTCCATGGGAGACAAACGGTGCAAGGTGTATAGCCTTGTGGATGTGGATAACGTGAGCCTGCCGTCTGTCATCCGTCCCTATACCAACGTGGAGGTCAACAACAGCAGTATGCCGATGGATCTGGTGTCGGTTGTGTCCGGCATTCCCAATACCGAAGCGGTGGTGTATAACCAGATGATATTCATTCCCAACCAAAAGAGGGAACTGGCCTTGCTTGACAAAAAGAAGAACCGCCATGCGAGTATGCCCAATCCCGGTAATCAGATGGCGGTAGAGGACATAAAGCGTGTGCAGGAGGTGGTGGCAAGGGAAAGCAAGCAACTGGTCTATACGCACTACAATCTTGTAGTAGCCATGTCCGCGGACACCGACCTCCACAAATGCACCAACCATCTGGAAAACCAGTTTTCAAGGATGGGCATCCATATTTCCAAAAGAGCCTACAACCAGTTGGAGCTGTTCGTCAATTCCTTTCCGGGCAACTGTTATGGTATGAGTCCCGACTATGACCGTTTCCTTACCTTGGGTGATGCGGCAGCCTGTCTGATGTACAAGGAACGCATCCTGCATAGCGAGAAAACTCCTTTGAAGATATATTACACGGACAGGCAAGGCGTGCCTGTGGCTATCGACATCACAGGAAAAGAGGGCGCGGAGAAATTGACCGACAACAGCAATTTTTTCTGTCTGGGTCCTTCCGGCAGCGGCAAGTCGTTCCACATGAACAGCGTTGTGCGCCAGCTTCACGAGCAAGGGACGGACGTGGTAATGGTAGATACCGGAAACTCATACGAGGGACTGTGCGAGTATTTGGGTGGAAAATATATCTCCTACACGGAGGAATGCCCGATTACGATGAATCCTTTCCGCATCAACAGGCAGGAATTGAACGTGGAAAAGACAGGTTTCCTGAAGAATCTCGTGCTGCTGATTTGGAAAGGCAGCCAAGGGACGGTCACCAAAACGGAAGACAGGCTGATCGAGCAGGTCATCACCGAATATTACGATACCTACTTCAACGGTTTCGATGGTTTCACTCCACCCCAACGGGAGGATTTGCGCAAAAGCCTTTTGATTGACGAGCGAAACAAAAGCGGCAACCGCGCTGAAAGTGAAACGGAACTGAACGCACGGATAGAAACTGTCATAGACGAGATAGAACGCAGGAGAAAGGAACTGAAAGTGGAATCACTGTCATTCAACACGTTCTATGAGTTCTCCGTACAACGCATTCCCGACATCTGCAATGAAAACAGTATAACCGGGATAGACATTTCCACCTACCGGTATATGATGAAAGACTTCTATCGAGGTGGCAACCACGACAAGACGCTGAACGAGAGCATGGACAGTTCGCTGTTTGATGAGACCTTCATTGTCTTTGAAATCGATTCCATAAAAGATGACCCGCTCCTGTTCCCCTTGGTGACACTCATCATCATGGACGTGTTCCTGCAAAAGATGCGTATCAAGAAGAACCGCAAAGTCCTGGTCATTGAGGAGGCATGGAAAGCCATAGCCAGCCCTCTTATGGCAGAATACATCAAATTCATGTATAAGACCGCCCGAAAGTTCTGGGCTTCAGTGGGCGTGGTCACACAGGAAATCCAGGACATCATCGGGTCTGAGATTGTCAAGGAGGCTATCATCAACAACTCCGATGTGGTAATGTTGCTTGACCAAAGCAAGTTCCGTGAACGCTTTGATACTATCAAGGCGATACTCGGACTGACCGATGTGGACTGCAAGAAAATCTTTACCATCAACCGACTGGAGAATAAAGAGGGGCGTTCGTTCTTTCGTGAGGTCTTTATCCGCCGTGGCACTACCAGCGGTGTGTATGGTGTAGAGGAGCCGCATGAGTGTTACATGACCTATACCACGGAACGGGCTGAGAAAGAGGCGTTGAAACTCTACAAGGCTGAACTGCAATGCAGTCACCAAGAAGCTATTGAACGCTATTGTGCCGACTGGGATGCTTCCGGTATAAGCAAGTCCCTGCCGTTTGCCCAAAAAGTGAATGCAGCCGGGAAGGTATTGAATCTTCATCAACCAAAGACAAAACAACAATGAAACGATTCGCTCTCATAATAATGACAATAGCCACGATTTTCGCACAGCAAGCACATGCCCAGTATTACAGCGTGAACTTCGATGCGAAAACCGTGGCCGCTATGGTTGCCGCCTACGGTACCGGAACCGGTGCAGAAGCGTATTATGACGAGCAGGTGCAGAATATACTGAAACACTACAAGGCTTCGGAAGTGGCCACTGCCGGAATATTTGCCAGCAAGTTCCTGGAGAGGAAGGCACTCACTGATTTGGGCATCTGGAGCAGTGCCACCGAAAATTACTACTACCGCAGGATTTATCACATGGTGGCGCACAAGATTATCCCGAAGACATGGATTGTCGCCAAGCTGATGCTCCGTTCTCCACAAACCGCACTCCATTGGTGCAGTTATCTGATGAAAGTGTGCGATGACACCAAATCCCTCTGTATGCAGTTCGAGAGCGTTGTCACCAACAGCACACTGTCTTTCTCCGATATCGCCTTTCTGGAAATCAATGAAGAAATCGCCTCCATCTTAAAACTCTCCGAAATAGGCAACGTGGACTGGCAACGGCTCTTTGATGACATATCCAAAGTGCCGGACAACTTCACCAAGGAAAACCTGAAAGCCGATTTGGACAAACTTTACCGGATGGGAGCCGGTCTTGCCACTTCGGGAATCACCAATATCGGGAACGCCTTGTTGCAACAGAACTCGTTTCACGAGCTGATGAACGGGAAGGTCAGCAAGGTCATTGACATCTACGAGCATTACAACGGACTTTTCGAGCAACTGGAGAACAATGCCGGACAGACCATACTGGGCATCGTGGGTGGTGAAGAAAATGTGGCAGGATTGTTCAAGTTCAGCGACTACAACCTCACTTCGTGGATTACCGATTATCTGGACGAAACAGCCGGGAATTACTACACCCAGCGATGGTACATCGCGAGGCGTGACCGTGGCAGTGTCTCCCTCTGCGACTATTATCCCCCGACAGATGACAAGAGCATCCTTGAAGGTGGTGAATGGACCCGCTTCAAGACAAGCGATCCGAACTTCTATCCCAACGCATCGCAAAAGGAGCAGGCCCTTTCCAATTCGGAACGCTATGCCGGATGGTCAAGGAACAGGGTGCAGCAGCTTAACAATGTCAATGACGGCTTCAGTTACACCATCAATTATTACCAGTCCAGCTATATCATTAAAAAAGGAAAGAAGCAGACCAAGAAGGCATACGCCTACGAAATCCATGTCACGAAAAGCTGGAACAACGAGGAAATAGTCTATGAAGACGTGTTCGATTCCTATTCCATGGATTTGAACACATTCAAGGCTCAACTTAATGCACATCTGTCTGAATTTAACGACAACGAAGACGGCTATGTCTATTATATCGCTTCCGACAGCCGGAACTATTACCAGGCAACCAATGAAGAGAAACTGAAAGGATGCGAGACGGTAACAATCAGTGTCACCTGTTCGGACGGTGCGACACTTGGGCAGGGAACAACCCAGTACAAGTGCCGGAAATGCGGAAAAACGCTGAACGCCCATTCCAAGGAGTGCGCGATGAAGACTACAGCCGAAAGCGAGGAACTGGATTTGTCTGAACTCGATGCCATGCAGCGTGAAGCGGACAACAAGGTTTACGCGCTCCAGTCACAAATATCCGCATTGGAAAAGGAAAACGAATCGCTTATCAAACAGATTGCCAATGCCAGTGTGGAGGATGCCGTTCCTCTCCGTCAGAAATACAATGAGAACAAAGCGGAGATAGACAGGTTGAAACCTGAACTTGCCGCGTGGCAGCAGAAACAAGAGGAAATCGCACAGGCAAAAGAAGAAGCCCAAAGCGACAACGATGTGCAGACCGATGACTATTACCGGATACCGGCTATCATGCAAGACTGCAAGACTGCTTACAATATCACCTGGCAGGACAACGGTTCCTGGAACGGCTACACCTATGTCCGAAAAGGCACGATTCCGAATATCAACGGCATCATCACATTCAAGGCGACACTGAAAATCGCCCGAAAGCCCAAATACTTCCTTGGCATCAAGATTCACAGGGCTATCCTGCAAATCTCCTGGGACTTGACAACGGAGTATTCCGATACCCATGTGGTGGAAGTGATTACACTTGACCCCGACATGAGCGACAAGGAAAAGACGAAACTGGTAAATGACCGCATAGCGGAAATCGCGAAAGAATATCCGAAGTGCAAGATAACGACTGAATATGCCCGTACTGCACCGCAGGAGGACACGAAAACAAACGATATGTATCACCTGCTTTGGTCAAGCGACCGGCTGGAGATAGCCCGTGAAGTGGATTCCCGGCTCACGAAGATTTACGCCGACTTGGTATCATTGGAAAAGATGATGCACTACAGGCGTAGTATCATTGACGTGCTGAAAGATGTTCTGCCACCCGTTGACGATGATCAGGGGCGCAGACTTTCCCTCGTGGAGGAATGTCACGACCGTTGGATGGAAAACGCACGAAACAGAAAGACTAAGGAGGGCAAGCGATGAAAAGAGGCAGGACATATATACTCGGACTGTTGATAATGCTGCTGGCACCCCTGTCCGCAAATGCGCAATGGAGTTTTGATGTGGGGACGGTTGAAGCCTATATCAATGACCACAAGCAACAGCGAAGTCTCTTGCTGGCTCGCTCCACCTTGGAACACAGCAATAAACTCCTGCATGAATACAGCCGTAAGGAAACGGTGGGTTATAAGGAGCTGAACGTGGATCTGGACAAGTACACCAGAGCTTTCGATGTGATTGACGTGATGTACCAGTCCCTACGCACGGCATTGAATGTACATTCCACCTACAAAGGGGTCAGCGAAAGAATATCCGACTACAAGGCGATGCTTGAAGATTTCAATGAGAAGGTCATCAAGCGGAAACACATAGAGTTGGCGGACACGCTGATATTATCCATCAATGCCGGAGCCATACGGATGATAGCCCAAGAAGGAGAATACCTATATAAATCCGTGAGCGATTTGGTTCTGTACGCCACAGGTGCGGCGGCTTGTTCCACTTCGGACTTGCTGATGGTGCTGAACAGCATCAACTGTTCTCTTGACAATATCGAGAAGCATTTGAACCGTGCCTATTTCGAGACCTGGCGGTACATACAGGTTCGTATCGGCTACTGGAAAGAGAAAGTCTATCGTACCAAGACCAAACGGGAACTTATTGACGATGCTTTCGGACGGTGGAGACAATCAGGTAAACTGGATTATTGATAACTAAAAATAGAGAAATTATGAAATGGATTTTTACAACGATGCTGTTAGTGGCAACCATTGCGGCAAACGCCCAATATGTCACCTACAACCACGATTCGCCCAAGATGAACCAAATCACGGTGGAAGAAACCGGAGCCGGTGCGCTCAAACCGGAACTTTATTACACGTTGCTGCACAACAAGTACAAGAAAACGGCAGCGGTCAAGAACAAACTCACATTCCGCACGGCGGCAGGCGTGGCTTCCTATCAGCAGGTAGATGAAGCGGAAGCCATAGATTCCGCACTCACAAGCAGAGCCAAGATTGAAGCCTTGAATGTGGCAGACCGACAAGTGGATCTGGACTGGCTTGCGGAAAAGGACAAGATAGAATCCCAGATGCGGCAGTTTCAGAAGAACATTGACCGCATAATGATGACAGATCGGAAGAGCGTCGTGTAGGGAAAGAGTGTA
>OGFW01001835.1_pt1 | contig 14964 bp, 10 predicted proteins | sample 1570991 | NCBI WGS metagenome assembly OGFW01 (sample SAMEA2582074, study PRJEB24529) | metagenome | biome: Human gut stool | place: China | collected 2011
GTGCCAAAGGTACAACAGCTAAGTCAAATCTCTGCGGAATTAGCGGAAAAAGCACCATAAAAAGTGTTAAAACGACTAAATTCAGCGTCAAATACCAGCATTTCTTTCCTTTTCGGACACAATAAATGATGTATGGAAGGAGCAGAAGCTGTCCCGGATGGAATACCAGCAATAAGAAATTGGAGCTGACAGCCGGATGTTCGGAGAATAGGGCGAGGAAGGCCAGCACACAGCCCACGATGCCTGCGGCACCGAATAAAATAAGGTCGACACCCCAGAGTCCTGTCCTTTTGCGGATGCTGTAGATAGTAGCAGCTGCGGTAAGTATAAAAAGCAGGAGGGAACATTGGAACGGGGTGGGCATCCAACCGCCTTCTTCTTCCTCGGGAAGGGCGTCTACGATCAGCTCCTTGCCGGATACGAGCGGACGCTGAACCGAATCATGGACGATTTGGGCGCCTGCGAAAGCATCCATCAGGTAAAAGGGGGCAAACATCATTTGGCGTTGCGTGATGGGGCGGTCTGCTTCGCTACCGATGCAGAGGTCGATGCCGAAGCGGGCCCACGGATGGCCTTTGCAGTATTGATGTACGATATCGCGGAAAGATAGCGAACCGTCTTGCGGCTCTGCGGGATATATTACCTTTCCGTCAATGCTTTCTTCTATTTTATCGCGCGGGCGTGTAGCGCAGTTGTCATAAAAGAAATTATACCGGTAAACTCTGTTTTCGGGAAGATAGTTTTCTTGCAGTAGTCGGATGAGTTCCGCTTTTTCTTCTTTGCTCAGGTTGAGTGTCTGTTGCCAGACGCTGCGCCCGTCGAAGGCATATTCCGCCGCGAAACGGGCGTAGTCGGTAGCTCCCAGCTGGTAGTCTGTCTCACCGAGTGAAAAACGGAGGATGAAGTTGGGAGTATTGAAGCTGAATAGTCCATAGTTGAATACGGCATCTATTCCGTTGGCCGGATCTTCGTAGCGGATGGCTGTATGTCCGAACAGGGAGTATATTTCTTCACCGGGGGCGCAAGTCAGCAGGCTGAGGCGGATGGAGTCGTTGCCAGAAGCTATGGCTTGTCCGTTTGAAAAGATAAGCAGATAAAGAGTCAGTAATGGATATAGAATTGTCCGTTTCATCAGAAATGCCCGTTTATTATTTTGGTGGCGAATATACGAAGAATAGTTGGATTGTAGAAACGGAGGCTTCGTTTTATCCAAACAGAGGCTTTGTTTTACCCAAACAGAGGCTTCGTTTTACCCAAACAGAGCCTCTGATTAGGGTAAATAGGGCCTTTAAAAGCGTTCTTTTTTTCTTATAAAATGTGGAACGCTGAACGGAACACTTTAAAACTCTTGTAACTGATTGATATATAGGGAAATGTTGTGTAAGGAAAAATGACTATGAAACGCAAAGCGGTACCATAATAAGGGATAACTAATAAATTATATATTTAAAAATATATAGTTCGATTTTGGCGTTTGGGGGCGATATTTGAAATGAAAAAAGAAGATAATTCCTTCTGTATGCTTCAACTTTTCTTTTTTTACTTTACCTTTGCGCCGCTAAAGACGAAAAGTATTGAACTTAATTATCGACATAGGAAATACGACAGCGAAAGTTGCCCTCTTCAATAGAAGTGAGATGGTGGAGGTGTTGACCGAATCCAATCAATCATTGGATAGCTTGGAGGCTCTTTGCTCCAAATACCGGATTGAGCGGGGGATTGTAGCTACTGTCGTCGATTTGAACGAACGGATACTTGCCGAACTGGCTGCTTTGCCGTTCCCCCTGTTATGGCTCAATCATGAGACTCCGCTGCCGGTAGGTAATCTGTACGAAACTCCCGAGACATTGGGATACGACCGGATAGCTGCCGTAGTGGGGGCCAACGAGCAGTTTCCTCATAATGACATCTTGGTCATTGATGCGGGCACTTGCATCACTTATGAGTTTATTGACTCGAAAGGACAATATCATGGCGGTAATATTTCTCCCGGCATGCAGATGCGCTATAAAGCGCTTCACCAGTTTACCGGACGCTTGCCGCTGATAGACTCCAACGGGCGCAAACTGCCGATGGGAAGGGATACGGAAACTGCCATCCGTGCAGGGGTGCTGAAAGGAATGGAATATGAAATTTCAGGTTATATTGAGGCTATGAAGCATAAATATCCTGAACTTTTGGTTTTTTTAACGGGCGGAGATGACTTTTCTTTTGATAGCAGCGTAAAAAGTGCCATCTTTGCAGATAGATTTTTAGTGTTGAAAGGATTAAATAGAATTTTAAACTATAATAATGGTAGGATTTAAACACACGCTTTGGGCGCTATTGCTCACAATGGTTACCGGAATGGCAATCGCTCAAAATAATACAAACTCTCCTTATACACGATATGGCTATGGCGACTTGTCCGATCAGAGTTTCGGTAACAGCAAGGCGATGGGGGGAATTGCTTTTGGACTTCGGGATGGAGCACAGATCAATCCACTGAATCCTGCTTCGTATACAGCCATTGACTCATTGACATTCCTCTTTGAAGGAGGTGTCAGTCTGCAAAACATGAACATTAGCGGTGGCGGTGTGAAACTGAACGCTAAAAATTCCAGCTTTGACTATCTGGCTATGCAATTTCGTTTGCATCCAAAGGTAGCGATGAGTATCGGATTATTGCCGTTCTCTAATGTGGGATATAGTGTATCGGAAAGTCATGAAGCTACAGAATCTTCTCCGTATAGTACGAAAACTCTTACGGGTGAGGGTGGCTTACATCAGTTATATGTTGGTGCAGGCGTAAAAGTCTTGAAAAATTTGTCAGTTGGTGTGAATGCTTCTTATTTTTGGGGAGATATAACTCGCTCGCTGACGCAGCTTTATCCGAATAACACTTCTGCATATTCTTATATTAGACAGAATGTTGTGTCGGTGTCGGATTATAAGTTGGATTTTGGATTGCAATATACGCAAGAGCTTAGTAAGAAACATTCAGTCACTGTCGGTGCTGTATATTCTCCAAAGCATAAATTGAATAACGATTATACAGTAACGACGCAGGCCAGCTCGACTGTTAGCACGAATTGGGATGCTACGTTCGAAGTGCCTAATACATTTGGTCTCGGATTTACATATAACTATGATAAACGCTTGACTGTTGGTGCAGACTATAGTTTGCAACAATGGTCAAAAACGAAATTTGACGTAAATACATCAGATGAAGCTGTACGTGAGGATTTTAATGAAACATATACGTATTGCGATCGTCATAAAATATCAGTGGGTGCGGAATACATTCCTAATTTGATGGGACGTTCCTATTTATCCCATATTAAATACCGTCTGGGAGCTTATTATACGACTCCGTATTATAAGATCGGCGGCAAAGAGGCTACCCGTGAATATGGCGTAACTGCCGGTTTCGGTCTGCCTGTGCCTCGTTCCCGTTCCATTCTTAGCATCAGCGGACAATTTGTCCGTATCAGTGGACAGGAATCGGCTTTTGTAAATGAAAACATCTTCCGCGTGAGCATCGGATTGACGTTCAACGAACGTTGGTTCTTCAAACGCAGAGTGGAGTAATGAGATGAATGTAAGAAAGAATAGACGACTATATAATAACAACTAAAATTTAGATACAATGAAAATTAAAACGCTTGTGGCTATGTTGCTCCTTTCGGCAGGAGCAACCACTGTGGTAGCACAGGATGCGTCTAACTGTAACTCGAACAGTAGTATCTCGCATGAAGCTGTGCGTGCTGGTAATTTTAAAGATGCGTATACTCCTTGGAAAGCTGTGTTGGAAAACTGTCCGACGCTTCGTTTCTATACCTTTACTGACGGATATAAGATTCTGAAAGGCTTGATGGGACAAATCAAGGATCGGAATAATGCAGATTATCAGAAATATTTTAATGAACTGATGAATACGCATGACTTGCGTATCAAATACACTGATGAATTCCTGGCTAAAGGTACGAAGGTCTCTTCTGCTGATGAAGCTTTGGGTATCAAGGCTGTAGACTATATCGCCTTGGCTCCGAAACTGGATGTGAATCAGGCTTATCAATGGCTGAGCCAATCGGTTAATGCTGTAAAAGGCGAGTCTGCCGGAGCTACTATTTTCTATTTCCTGCAGATGTCTTTGGATAAACTGAAAGCTGATCCTGCTCATAAGGAACAATTTATCCAGGATTATCTGGCTGCTTCCGAATATGCTGATGCTGCCATTGCTGCTGAAACTAATGAAGCAAAGAAGAAAGGTCTGCTGGGTATCAAAGATAACTTGGTTGCCTTGTTTGTAAACAGTGGTACTGCTGATTGTGAATCACTGCAAGGAATTTATGGCCCGAAAGTAGAAGCTAATCAGACTGACCTCGCTTATTTGAAGAAAGTAATCGACATCATGAAAATGATGAAATGTACGGAAAGTGAAGCTTATTTGCAGGCATCTTTCTATGCTTATAAAATGGAACCGACAGCAGAGGCTGCTACCGGATGTGCATATCAGGCATTCAAGAAAGGTGATATCGACAGTGCAGTGAAATTCTTTGATGAAGCTATCAACCTGGAAACTGACAATATAAAGAAAGCGGAAAAAGCATACGCAGCTGCTGCTGTGTTGGCTTCTGCTAAGAAATTGTCACAGGCAAGAACTTACTGTCAGAAAGCTATCGGTCTCAATGAAAATTATGGCGCTCCGTATATCTTGATTGCCAACCTTTATGCAATGAGTCCTAACTGGAGTGACGAGTCTGCACTGAACAAGTGTACTTACTTTGTTATAATTGACAAATTGCAACGCGCAAAACAAGTAGACCCGAGTGTAGCTGAAGAAGCAAACAAATTGATCGGCAGATATTCTGCACACACTCCGCAAGCAAAAGACCTGTTTATGTTAGGTTACAAGGCTGGCGACCGTATTACTATCGGTGGCTGGATCGGAGAGTCTACAACGATTAGATAAACGTATGTTGCGAAAACGAAAGAACCGTTTGTTGCATAAAAGCATGAGCATAACAATTGTCTTAGGGACAATTGTTATGCTTCTTTTATTTCCCTCCTGTGGTGGCAAAAAGAAAATAACGGGGGATGCTATTACAGAACGTGACTCCATGGCAGTGATGCAGACATCCGGAGTGACAACCCTTATATCCGATTCGGGAGTGACCCGCTACCGGGTGAATACGGAAGAGTGGCTGGTTTTCGACCGCAAGAAGCCGTCTTATTGGGCATTTGAAAAAGGAGTGTATCTTGAACAGTTCGATTCGATCTTTCATATAGAAGCCAGTATCAAAGCGGATACTGCCTACTACTATGACAAGGAAAGACTCTGGAAACTGATAGGAAACGTGGATATACAAAACCGGAAAGGAGAGCGTTTCAATACGGAACTGCTTTACTGGAATGAAGCTACGCAGAAAGTGTATTCCGACAAGTTTATTCGTATCCAGCAACCGGACCGGATTATCACCGGGCATGGGTTCGATTCCAATCAGCAAATGACCGTTTATACGATTCATAATATTGAAGGTATATTCTACGTCGACGACGAGGCGACTGCTCCGCCACAACCGGAAACAAAAGCCCTGCCGGACTCTGTGAAAAAAGATTCTGTGAAATAAGCTATGAATATTTATATCTCTCTAATAATCACCATGCTTTTCTCCGCTTTCTTTTCGGGAATGGAGATTGCATTTGTCTCGGTAGACAAACTGCGTTTTGAAATGGAACGCAAAGGGGGCATTACTTCCCGCATCCTTTCTATCTTTTTCAAAAACCCGAACGAGTTTATCTCTACCATGTTGGTGGGTAACAATATCGCACTGGTTATCTATGGTATCCTGATGGCTCAGATCATTGGTGAAAATCTGTTGGCCGGCTTTATTGACAATCACTTCCTAATGGTGTTGGCACAGACTGTCATTTCTACCCTGATTATTTTGGTGACCGGAGAGTTCCTGCCAAAAACATTGTTCAAGATCAATCCCAATATGGTATTGAACGTTTTCGCCGTTCCACTTTTTATTTGTTACGTTGTTTTATATCCTATATCCAAGTTGTCTTCCGGTTTGTCTTGCATCTTCCTGCGCATTTTCGGCATGAAGGTAAACAAGGATGCGTCTGACAAAGCTTTCGGAAAGGTGGATCTTGATTATTTTGTGCAGAGCAGCATTGATAATGCCGAGAATGAGGAGGAACTGGATACGGAAGTGAAAATCTTCCAGAACGCACTTGACTTCTCGAATATTAAAATACGCGATTGTATTGTTCCCCGTACTGAGGTGGTGGCGGTTGATCTCACAACTTCGCTGGATGAACTGAAAAGCCGTTTTATAGAGTCGGGTATCTCCAAGATTATCGTATATGACGGTAATATTGACAATGTGGTCGGTTACATCCACTCTTCGGAGATGTTTCGCGCACCGACCAACTGGCACGAGAATGTGAAGCAAGTGCCGATTGTCCCCGAAACAATGTCCGCCAATAAGCTGATGAAACTGTTCATGCAACAGAAAAAGACAATTGCGGTAGTGGTGGACGAGTTTGGCGGAACGTCCGGTATTGTGTCATTGGAAGATCTGGTAGAAGAAATCTTCGGTGATATAGAAGACGAGCATGATAACACTTCCTATATCAGCAAGCAGATAGACGAGCATGAATATGTATTGTCCGGCCGTCTGGAGATTGAGAAAGTCAACGAAACGTTCGGTCTCGACTTGCCTGAATCCGACGAATATCTGACAGTGGGAGGACTGATTCTGAATCAATATCAGAGTTTCCCGAAACTGCATGAAGTGATTCGGGTAGGACGTTATCAGTTCAAGATAATCAAGGTGACGGCGACGAAAATAGAACTGGTTCGCCTAAAAGTCATGGAATAATGACGAATACCGAGAAATTTTTAGCCAATAAATAGAAGCATATTAGCATTTTTTGTATCTTCGTGCGCTAAAACGACAATTAGAAGAAATAATAATAAACATAAATCGTATTAATCAAAATGGCAACATTACAAAACATTAGGTCGAAAGGACCTCTATTGGTGATTGTTATCGGCTTGGCGCTGTTTGCTTTCATTGCGGGTGACGCATGGAAGGTGATGCAGCCGCATCAGGCACATGACGTTGGTGAGGTGAACGGAGACGCTCTTTCCGCTCAGGAGTATCAGAACTTGGTAGAAGAATATACCGAAGTGGTGAAACTCATGCGTGGAGTGACCGCCTTGAATGACGAACAAACCAGTCAGGTACGCGATGAAGTATGGCGTTCCTACGTTAACAATAAACTGATTGAAAAAGAAGCTGAAGCACTGGGACTGACTGTTTCTACTGCTGAAATTCAGGATATCCTGAAAGCTGGCGTTCATCCTTTGTTGAGACAGACTCCTTTCCAGAATCCGCAAACCGGAAACTTCGACAAGGATATGTTGAACAAGTTCCTGGTAGAATATGCCAAAATGAACGAATCGCAAATGCCGGCACAGTATGCTGAACAGTACAACAATATGTATAAATATTGGTCGTTCATTCAGAAAACTCTGATTCAGAGCCGTCTGGCTGAAAAGTATCAGGCATTGGTATCCAAAGCGCTTATCTCTAACCCGGTGGAAGCACAGGATGCTTTCGACGCAAGAGTAAACCAATACAATATGTTGCTGGCTGCCGTTCCTTATTCTTCTGTGGTAGATTCTACAATCGTAGTGAAGGAATCGGAACTGAAAGACTTGTATAACAAGAAAAAAGAACAGTTCAAGCAATACCAGGAAACTCGTGATATCAAATACATCGACGTACAGGTAACTGCCAGTGCTGCCGACCGCGCCGCTATCCAGAAGGAAGTGGACGAAGCTACTGAACAGTTGGCTACTACAACGGATGATTATACTTCTTTCATTCGTTCGGTTGGTTCGGAAGCTCCTTATGTAGACTTGTTCTACAACAAGACTGCTTTCCCGTCGGATGTAGTTGCACGTTTGGACTCTGCTTCTGTTGGTTCTGTTTATGGTCCTTACTATAATGGTGGCGATAATACGATCAACTCATTCAAAATTGTAGCCAAGACTGCGGCTGCCGATTCTGTTGAGTTCCGTCAGATTCAGGTATATGCGGCAGATGCAGCTAAGACGAAAACTCTGGCCGACAGTATCTACAATGCTATCAAAGGTGGTGCTAACTTCGTAGATCTTGCTAAGAAATACGGTCAGACCGGTGATTCCAACTGGATGACTGCTGCACAGTACGAAGGTGCACAAATTGACGGTGACAACTTGAAATTTATTTCTGCTATTAACAGCACAGGTGTGAACGAGCTGGTAAACTTGCCGTTGGGCCAAGCTAACGTTATTCTTCAGGTGACTAACAAGAAAGCGGTGAAGGATAAATATAAAGTAGCTGTGGTGAAGCGTGAAGTTGAATTCAGCAAGGAAACATACAACCGTGCTTACAATGACTTCAGCCAGTTTATCGCTGCCAATCCTTCTGTTGAGAAAATGGTGGCTAACGCCGAAGAAGCCGGATACAAATTGCTTGACAGAGCTGATTTGTATAGCTCCGAACATGGTATCGGTGGTGTGAGAGGTACAAAAGAAGCGTTGAGATGGGCATTCGATAAAGCAAAACCGGGTGAAGTATCAGGCTTGTATGAATGTGGCGAAAGCGATCACATGATGGTCGTTGGTCTGGTAAACATCAAGCCGGAAGGATACCGTCCATTGAAAGCCGTACAGGAACAGTTGAGAGCTGAGATCGTGAAAGATAAGAAAGCTGAAAAGATTATGGCTGACATGAAGGCTGCCAACGCAACCTCACTCGACCAGTACAAGGCTATGCCGAACGCTGTCAGCGATTCTTTGAAAATGGTAACGTTTGCTGCTCCGGCTTATGTATCTGCTTTGCGTAGTAGCGAACCGTTGGTTGGCGCTTATGCTTCTGTTGCTGAAGTAAATAAATTGAGCGCTCCGATCAAAGGTAATGCCGGCGTATTTGTTCTGCAAGTATATGGCAAGGACAAACTGAACGATACATTCAACGCAAAAGATGAAGAAGCTACGTTGGCTAATATGCACGCACGCTTCGCAAGCCGCCTGATGAATGACTTGTATCTGAAAGGAAACGTAAAAGATACACGTTACCTGTTCTTCTAAGATTTAATCGTAAAAACGATAACTGCAAAAGGTCGTTCCTCTTTCGGGAACGACCTTTTTTGTTAACTTTTACATTCTCGCTGTACGGAAATCGACTTTATTTCCTTACATTTGCAAATATAAACCATGAACAGAAGGAATAATGTCTAAATATCCTCTTTTAGGAATGACTCTTGTGGAGCTTCAATCGCTGGCGAAAAGACTGGGAATGCCCGGCTTTGCCGCCAAGCAGATTGCATCGTGGCTCTACGATAAGAAGGTGGCCTCGATTGATGAAATGACAAATTTGTCGTTGAAGTATCGGGAGTTGCTCAAGCAGAACTATGAGGTGGGAGCAGAGGCGCCGGTAGATGAAATGCGCTCTGTGGACGGTACGGTGAAGTATTTGTATAAAGTAGGTGAGAACCACTTTGTAGAATCCGTATATATCCCGGATGATGACCGGGCGACTTTGTGTGTATCTTCACAAGTAGGCTGCAAGATGAACTGCAAGTTCTGCATGACCGGAAAGCAAGGTTATAAGGCCAACCTGACCGCCAGTCAGATTATCAATCAGATTCATTCGTTGCCGGAACGGGACAAGTTGACAAATGTCGTGATGATGGGCATGGGCGAACCGCTCGATAACCTGGATGAAGTATTGCAGGCATTGGAGATAATGACGGCTGATTACGGTTATGCATGGAGTCCGAAGCGTATCACCCTCTCCACTGTCGGATTGCGGAAAGGACTGAAACGTTTTATTGAAGAAAGTGATTGTCATTTGGCAATCAGCCTCCATTCGCCGTTGGCGGTGCAGCGTTCCGAACTGATGCCGGCGGAAAAAGGCTATTCGATTACCGAAATGGTGGAACTGTTAAAAAACTATGATTTTAGCAAACAGCGCCGACTTTCATTTGAATATATTGTTTTTAAGGGACTCAACGATTCGCAAGTCTATGCCAAGGAGTTGCTGAAACTGTTGCGTGGATTGGATTGCAGGATAAATCTGATCCGGTTCCATGCCATTCCGGGAGTTGATCTTGAAGGGGCAGATATGGATACAATGACCCGTTTCCGTGACTATTTGACCACGCACGGGCTTTTTACTACAATCCGTTCTTCGCGCGGAGAAGATATTTTTGCAGCCTGCGGCATGTTGTCGACTGCGAAACAGGAGGAAAATAATAAGAGCTAATATAAAAATCGAACATCATGAAAAAGTACTTTTCTTATTTAAGCATGGCTTTGATAGCCTTCGTTTTTGCTTCTTGTGGTCTGAAAGGGAATCACACTTCTAGTGGGCGTGCATACGAACTTTTGGTAGTAGTAGATCACGGCGTTTGGGATCGTGCGGCAGGAAGGGCCTTGCATGATGTGCTCGATTCGGATATGCCGGGGTTGCCGCAGTCGGAACCTTCTTTCCGTATTATGTATACTTCACCGAAAGATTATGATTCAACGTTGAAGTTGATCCGCAATATCATTATCGTAGATATAAAGGACATTTATACGAAAGCTTCTTTCAAATATGCGAAGGATGTGTATGCGAATCCGCAAATGATATTGACCATTCAGGCTCCGAATGAAGAAGAATTCCAAAAGTTTGTGGAAGAGAATAAGCAGACTATTGTTGACTTCTTCACCCGTGCGGAAATGAATCGTCAGATTTCCATGCTGGAAGAAAAGCACAGCAATTTTATCTCACAGAAAGTGGATAGCTTATTTGGTTGCGATATCTGGTTGCCTGCCGAACTGGCTAATTCAAAGACCGGAAAAGATTTCTTCTGGGCTTCCACCAATACAGGTACTGCCGACCGTAACTTCGTGATGTATTCTTATCCTTATACCGATAAAGAAACGTTCACCAAAGAATATTTTGTGCATAAGCGTGACTCTGTGATGAAGGCGAACATTCCGGGATTCAAGGAAGGGGTTTATATGTCAACGGATTCTTTACTGACCGATGTACGTCCGATCAATGTACAGAACAGTTACACAATGGAAGCACGCGGATTATGGCGCATGAAGGGGGACTTCATGGGTGGCCCGTATGTGTCTCACACGCGTCTGGATGAGAAAAACCAACGAATTATCACAGCAGAAATATTTGTTTATTCACCTGATAAAATGAAACGTAACCTGGTGCGCCAAATGGAGGCATCTCTTTATACACTGAAACTTCCGAATGAGGTTCAGCAAAACCAGATCCCATTGGGAGGAGCAGCCAAGGAAGCGGAACAAACTAATAAATAAAAACATGGAAGATAATAAAATAAGAATCGGCATCACCCAGGGAGACATTAACGGGGTAGGCTATGAGGTGATTTTAAAGACATTCTCGGATCCTACCATGCTGGAATTATGTACTCCTATTATCTACGGTTCACCGAAAGTCGCTGCTTATCACCGCAAGGCTTTGGATGTGCAGACTAACTTCAGTATTATCAATACGGCTTCCGAAGCGGGATACAACCGCTTGAGCGTAGTGAACTGTACGGATGATGAAGTGAAAGTTGAGTTTTCCAAACCTGACCCCGAAGCCGGTAAGGCCGCATTGGGCGCTTTGGAACGGGCTATCGAAGACTATCGTGAGGGGCTGATTGACGTAATTGTGACAGCTCCGATTAACAAACATACAATCCAGTCGGAAGAATTTTCTTTCCCTGGACATACGGAGTATATCGAAGAACGTTTGGGCAACGGAAACAAATCGTTGATGATTCTGATGAAGAATGATTTTCGTGTGGCTCTAGTGACGACGCATATCCCTGTCAGAGAGATTGCGACTACGATTACGAAGGAACTGATTCAGGAAAAGCTGATGATCTTTCATCATTGCCTGAAGCAGGATTTCGGCATCGGTGCTCCGCGTATTGCGGTGTTGTCTCTCAATCCTCATGCCGGAGACGGTGGTTTGCTGGGTACGGAAGAACAGGAAGTGATTATCCCTGCCATGAAGGAAATGGAGGAAAAGGGGATTCTTTGTTACGGACCTTATGCTGCCGACGGCTTTATGGGATCGGGCAATTATACGCATTTCGACGGAATATTGGCGATGTACCACGACCAGGGGCTGGCTCCGTTCAAGGCGTTGGCTATGGATGACGGAGTAAACTATACGGCAGGACTGCCGGTAGTGCGTACTTCTCCGGCACACGGTACGGCTTATGACATCGCAGGCAAGGGACTGGCGAGCGAGGACTCGTTCCGTCAGGCAGTTTATGTTGCCATTGATGTGTTCCGTAATCGTCAACGGGAGAAAGTAGCCCATGCAAATCCGTTGCGAAAACAATATTACGAGAAACGGGATGATAGTGACAAACTAAAGCTGGATACAGTAGACGAAGATTAATAGGAAGTAATGACAAAAACGGAGATACAACAAGTGAAGCAGCGTTTCGGTATTATCGGAAATACCGAGGCATTGTTGCGCGCCATAGATGTTGCCATTCAGGTAGCTCCTACCGATTTGTCTGTGCTGATTACCGGAGAAAGCGGAGTTGGAAAGGAAAGTTTTCCGCAAATCATTCATCAATACAGCCGGAGGAAGCACGGACAGTATATCGCTGTCAACTGTGGAGCGATCCCCGAAGGGACGATCGACTCGGAATTGTTCGGCCATGAGAAAGGAGCATTTACCGGTGCGATTGGTGAACGGAAAGGATATTTCGGTGAAGCGGACGGCGGTACGATTTTCCTGGATGAGGTAGGGGAGTTGCCGTTGCCTACACAGGCACGTCTGCTCCGTGTGCTGGAGAGTGGCGAGTTTATCAAAGTAGGTTCGTCGAAAGTACAAAAGACGGATGTGCGTATTGTTGCAGCTACGAATGTCAATCTTACGCAAGCTATTGCGGAAGGACGTTTTCGTGAAGATTTATATTATCGTTTGAATACGGTGCCTATTCAGATCCCTCCTTTGCGTGAGCGGGGAGACGATGTGCTTCTGTTGTTCCGTAAATTTGCGGCGGACTTTGCGGCAAAGTACCGGATGCCGGCCATTCAGTTGACGGAGGATGCGAAGAAAGAACTTCTTGCTTATCCGTGGCCCGGAAACGTGCGCCAGTTGAAGAATATCACCGAGCAGATATCTATTATCGAGACGAACAGGGAGATTACGGCAGCTATTCTGCAAACCTATCTTCCCGCACAGAATGTACAACGTCTGCCGGCATTGCTGGGAACACGGGAGAGCAAAAGCTTTGAGAGCGAACGGGAAATTCTTTATTCCGTTCTGTTCGATATGCGTCAGGAAGTGGCCGAACTGAGGAAGATGGTGCACAACATGATGGCTGAACGTGCAGGGCAGGTGGCACAAATGGGGCAAGTAGGGCAAGTCGTCGCTACTCCGGTAGTGACAACGGCAAACCAGCCTTCGGTGCCTGCCATTATTCATCCGATGCAGCAGGCAACTGTCTGTCCGAAAGACGACGATGATGATATTCAGGATACGGAAGAATATGTAGAAGAAAACTTGGCACTGGATGAAGTTGAAAAGGAAATGATACGTAAAGCACTGGAGAAACATCATGGAAAACGGAAAGGTGCCGCCCGGGATCTGAAGATTTCCGAACGTACGCTTTATAGAAAAATAAAAGAATATGAACTGGATTAAAAAGATAACGCCACGCGTTGCGCTACTGCTTGCATTACCGTTGGTAGTCATTGCGTGCACTGTTTCCTATAAGTTTAATGGTTCGTCTATCAATTATGATAAGGTGAAAACCATTTCGATTGCCGACTTCCCTATTAAGTCGGAGTATGTGTATGCACCGTTGGCAACGAAGTTTAATGAGGATCTGAAAGATATCTTTATCCGTCAGACACGGCTCCAACTGCTGAAGCCGAATCAGAACGCGGATTTGCAGATTGACGGAGAAATTACAGGCTACAACCAATACAACCAAGCTGTATCCGCCGACGGTTATTCTTCGGAGACGAAACTGACCATTACGGTGAATGTACGCTTTGTCAACAACACAAACCACGCCGAAGACTTCGAACAACAGTTTTCAGCTTTCCGTACCTATGATTCCAGTCAGTTGCTGACGGCTGTACAAGACGGACTAATTGCTGAAATGACTAAAGAGATAACCGACCAAATATTTAATGCAACTGTAGCAAACTGGTAATTTTAATGACTTCTGTTAACTTTCAACAATGGATTCAGCACCCTGAAACGCTGGATAGGGATACTTTGTATGAGCTGCGCAATATGCTCGCGCGGTATCCGTATTTTCAGTCGCTTCGCCTGTTGTATCTAAAGAACCTATATATTCTCCATGATATTAATTTTGGCGCGGAACTGCGGAAAGCGGTTCTGTACATTGCCGATCGCCGGAAACTGTTTCAGTTGATCGAAGGTGACCGGTTTGCCGTCCAGTCCCGTAAGAAAGGAGTGCCCCTTACGGAAGTGCTGAAAAACGAGCCTTCGGTAGACCGCACCCTGGCGTTGATTGACGCTTTTCTGTCTACGGTGCCGGAGGAGGTGGCCGGTCAGACAACTTTCGACTATTCAATGGACTATACAACTTATCTGTTGGAAGACAATACGACTGCTGTCGAATCGGAAGAAGTCGCTCCGAAGTTGAAAGGATACGAACTGATAGACGATTTTATTGAAAAGAGCGAAAGTGAGGCTCCTCTCTGTCTGAAACCTTTAAAAGAGGAAGCGGAAATCTCTGTTACTCCTTCGGAAGAAGTGAGTGCGGCAGAGGAAGAAGATGATAGCTGTTTTACCGAAACTTTAGCCAAAATCTATGTTAAACAACAACGATATTCGAAAGCACTTGAAATAATTAAAAAATTAAGTTTGAAATATCCAAAAAAAAATGCTTACTTTGCAGACCAAA
>OGFW01001856.1_pt1 | contig 14833 bp, 9 predicted proteins | sample 1570991 | NCBI WGS metagenome assembly OGFW01 (sample SAMEA2582074, study PRJEB24529) | metagenome | biome: Human gut stool | place: China | collected 2011
AGATATTTGTTTATCACTATATATTATTGTTTCAAAATAATAATAACCTAAATTTGATGACTTCCAATCTCCAGCAACTATTATTAGTTTATCATTATTTTCAAATACCATATTCCTTATTTTTCTATAAAGATTTATATCAGGAATAGATAATATAAAATTATAATTGGGATTTGCTATCGGAGCTACTAAATAAATCTTATTTTTATCATTATCATAAAGCCGCCCTTTTACACAAGCCTCAATTATTTTAAAGCCATAAACACCTTTAGGATACCAGTAAGCAGTTCTATCATCTAGAATCATTCTTCCAATTTTCTCATTACCGTACGTGTAATCTGGAGGAAATTGTTTACATATAGAATATATCTGCTTTATTGTACTTATTGTATGATTAGCCTGTTCACCGTGAATAGAACTTTTATAGTCACTTGGTGCAGATTTAGAATTATTCTTAACGAATAGATCTTGCATTGCATTTACAAAAGAAAAATTTAACTGATTAAATTTATTGCTATCATAAATGACTGAACTATTTGCATAAGGACAATTAGCAATATGTTTATACGCAGATTTAGTTGCTCTAAAGTATGCTTTCCGAGAGCCATCTACAGCACATAAAAATAATTTACTATTACATAGTGGATATGGACAATAAAAAGATTTGTCTCGATCTTCTTCAAGAGCCTCACTTGCTAGTACTATATGTCGTCTTTCTTTATCTCTATATGCATAATTAGCCAAAGAATCATCTCCATTTATAATTAACAAACTTACTAACTACCATTATTATATTCCCTATATAATATAAGTTTAATTTACTTAGTTACAATATTAAGTAGTGATTTATAACTATCAACTACATCATAAACAACATCCCCTTTACTGATGGCTTTAAAGTGATCTCGTGCACAATATGGTTTGAATTCTTCAATCAATCGAATTTGCATTGAATTCATAGATCCCTTTGTTTCACCAACAAAATAAATATTTTTTACAGTACCTTCATAAAAAGCTATTGCCTAATACAGATTATATCTACCAACAGGTGTTGATATATAGAATCCATCAGACAATTTAACATAGACATTTTCGCTAAATCTACATTATCTGTAAGAATACAACCATTATATCGTTATAAATTGTTTATAATGGCAAGTACTGCATCTCGTTGAAAGTCATATAAATTTAAAAGATGCAACCGTTGCAATTAACAGTCGCACCTTTTAGATTCATATATAACAAATTTTTTAAGTATATATGTATATATCTTTTAAAACATTGCGTGAGCAATAAAGTAACCCACCACACAGCTTGTGAATACACCAATACAACCAGGTAGTATAAAGCTGTGGTTGATTACGAACTTACCAATGCGCGTTGTACCAGAACGGTCAAATCCGATACATGCAAGGTCTGATGGATAAGTTGGTAAAATAAAGTAAGCATAACAAGCTGGCACAAAGGATAAAATAATGAGAGGATCTACTCCAACACTAAGGCCCATCGGCACTACAATAGCAAGTGCTGCCGCTTGCGAGTTTACCAGTTTAGAAATCAAGAATAGCACAAAAGCATATGTCCATGGATACGCTACAACAATGCCAGACAATGTAGTTTTAAATTGTGGAATGTAAGCACCGAAATATGTTTCTGCCATCCAAGCTACACCATAAACAGAGATAACTGCAATCATACCAGATTTAAATACAGAACCATTCGTTACATCACTAACTTTTACCTTGCACACAAGAAGAATAATCGCAGCAATTACAAGCATAGAAATTTGAATAGTTGGTGTCATGGATAATGGTTTCCATACGCCTTTAGCATTTGGAACAAGTGGTAACAATTGTTCAGGGAAACTACCAAAGAGAGCAATAATAAGAATACCTAGTAGAAAAATTGTTGTTGCCCAATATGCAGTACGTGGAAGTTCAGTTTTAACACTTGCTTCTTTATTTTCTTCATAAATGTACGCACGTTGCTCAGGATTTTTAATACGTTCTTGAAAGTCTGGATCATTTGCAAGATCTTTGCCACGACGCATGCTCCAAATACCAGCAACAATAACACCACAGAAAGTAGCTGGAATTGTAATTGCCAAGATTGTTACTACACTAGCTGGGAAGTTAGCCGCTACTAACATAGCAACAACGGATACGACTGCAACGGATGCCGGTGAAGCACATACCCCCATTTGAGAAGCAATAGATGATACAGCCATAGGTCGTTCTGGACGAATACCTTCTTTGATTGCAATATCATATATAATTGGGAACATTGTATATACAACGTGACCCGTACCGCAAAGAACAGTCAAAAACCAAGTTGTTATAGGTGCCAAAATTGTAATCTGCTTCGGATTTTTACGTAGAAGTTTTTCAGCATAAACTAGCATTACATCTAAACCTTTAGAAGCTTGTAAAAAACCAGAGCATGTAACAACCGCCATAATAGTCAACATTACGTCAATAGGTGGTTTTCCTGGAACCAAACCAATTACAAATACAAAAAAGGCAAGACCTAAACCTGATATAGCAGCAAGTCCTAGGCCACCATATCTAACACCTACAATTAAGCAGGCTAATAAAACAATAAAACCTAATAAAATAATCATGAAACTTATCAATCCTTTCAAAACCATACATAATAATACAAATCAACTATATTATATGTTACTATTAAGAAAAATAATAGATACAGTAGTCCAAATTAATAAGTTATAATAATGATATTTTTTTATTTTTACTAAAAATAATATTATTTCTAGTATATATGGTTATATTTATTTAGTGCGCTCTAAATAAAACTAGCTTCTTTACAATTTAGTTTCACTTTTAAATCCTTAAAATATATTCTTTGTTGTCGTTTCAAATATAAACTTATAAATGGTTTAAATATTATTTTTTTAGAGACAACATTTTCAGTAAAATCCAGAATCGTTTTATCACCCTTTGAGTAGAATTTTCCAATCCAAGTCCCCTTAATATTTTTATTGTCTATCTCAAATATCCATGACTGGTATTTAATACATTCTGTAATCCTAAAATAAGTTTCGATTCCATTCTTGGCAATCTCTATAAAGTTATGCTCATCTATAATTTTTACAGCCTTTAAATCGCTTCTCCAGGAAAAATCGTTTAGATTCGTCACTGTATCCCACACAATTTCTATAGGGCATAAAATAGTAACCTTCATATTAGAAGTTGCCATAGTGATTACCTCATATATAATACTTATGCGTACTACGTCTCTTCGATCCTAGTGAGCAAAGCCACTGCTTCGACATGCGCTGTCATTGGGAACATATCTACTGGTTGTACTTCTTGTAGTTCATACCCATAGTGTGTGAGGATTTCAATGTCTCGTGCCATGGTTGCAGGATTACAGGATACATAAACAATGCGTTTAGGTTCCATACCAGCCGCAGAAGTTAATACTTCTTCTTTACAGCCCGCCCGGATTGGATCGAATACGATAACATCTGGTCGTACACCTGCTTTATAGAGTTTTGGCATTTCCACGGCCGCATCGGCGACGATAAACTCTGTATTATCATAGCCATTACGACGTGCATTTTCACGAGCGTTGATAATGGCTGGCTCTACGATTTCTATGCCGATAACATGTTTTGCTTCATGAGCTAAGAACAGTGAAATAGTACCAGTACCACAGTACGCATCGATAACGGTTTCGTTTCCTTTTAGGTCTGCATACTCTAATGCTTGATCATAAAGCACCGTAGTTTGTTCAGGATTAACTTGGAAAAAGGAGTGTGGAGATAAGGTAAATTGTAAGTCCTTAATATGGTCTATAATCGTACCTTCCCCATAGAGGATATGATTCTTAGGTCCTAATATAACATTAGTACGCTTCCCATTTACATTATGAACAATGGTCTCCACTTGGGGAGCTCGTTCAGTTAATTTTTCAACCCACTTCTCTTGATGTGGCAAGTGTTCTGTCGCGGTTACAAGGATAATCATCCATCCAGATTGTCCAATGCGACCAATTACATGACGTAGCACACCTTTACCAGTATGTTCATCATAAGGCTCAATATCAAATTCTTTAGCAATTTGGTAGCAAGCTTGAGCAATGATATTATTACCTTCAACTTGAATGGGACAATTCGTACCTTGTACGATATCATGTGATCCCATCGCATAGAATCCCATTTGAATATTCCCTTTAATCCCACCCACAGGCATTTGCATCTTATTACGATACGCCCATGGCTCTTTAGGTCCCAATGCTGGTTTTACAAGTTCTGGATTTTGATGACCAATGCGTTCGATAACGTCCTTCACCTTTTGTGTTTTTAGTGAAAGCTGGCCTTCATAGGTAATGTGTTGCAACTGACATCCACCACAAAAGCCATAGAGATCACAGCGCGGATCGATACGATTAGGAGCAATGGAAACAATTTCTAATAGTCGTCCTGTAGCATAAGTCTTTTTCACCATACTGATGGATACTTTCACGATCTCTCCAGGCAAGGCAAAGGGAACAAAGACTGTAAAATCCTCTACACGACCTACACCTTCACCACTGCTACCGATACCATGAATAGTAACTAATACTTCATCACCTAACTTAACTGGAGCATTGAGTATGGCCTGTTGCTTCTTAGATAATGTACTAATAACTGATTGACCTCTATTCACACAATTACCGTTTCTACTTTGTTGTTTAGATTTTTTCTTACGAGATGTACGACTTGTACCGTTCATTACGCGTCTCTTTTCTTCCAAATTTTAATCATACCAGTCACAATGAGTACAAAGAATACAGTACCGAATTTCACGAGTAATTCTTCACCTTGAATATATGGCATAAGAAGTGGATCTTCCACAATCATTTCACCAGCAACCCAACCTAATAAAGCTCCACCAGCCCAAAGGATGACAGGGAACTTATTGATGATACGAGCAAATAGTGTAGAGCAGAACACAATGATGGGAACAGTAATCAACATACCAACAATAACGAGCTCTAAATGTCCTTTAGCGGCACCAACTACGCCAATTACATTATCGATACTCATCATCGCATCAGCCACAATGATTGTCCAAATGGCTCCCATTAAGGAATTCTTAGCTTCGATATGTGCATCTTCATCTCCACCTTTTAAGAGTTGAATGGCAATCCATACAAGTACAAGGCCACCACCTAAGTGAATAAGAGGAATTAAAGTAAGTGCTTCTACTAAAAGAGTGGCAAATACAAGGCGCATTCCAATAGCCCCTACTGTACCCCAGATAACGGCTTTCTTTTGTAATTCTGGCGCCAATTTACCCGCTGCCATACCAATAACAACGGCATTATCTCCTGCCAATAAAATATCGATCAAAATAATTTTACTAATCGTTATCCACGTTGCAGCTTCTAAAAATTCCATTCTATACTTACCTCAATTCACTCTACTAATTCTATAACTATCCCTTAACTATACCACAAATTCTCTATTTTCTCATCTAAAAGAAAGCACTTAAACTACCACAGTTATTCTTAAAATTAGCCTATGAGATTCTTTATAATAACTATACTTTTACAAAAAAATATCTCTCCTCCTATGACTAGAAGAAGAGATATATTACATTATTTTTTAAGTTTCTTTACTAACAAAGATGCCCCTACTACGAGAATAACAGCACCAATTTTAATGAGTAATGCATACGGTTCTACGGTATGTGAAATTAATTTATCTTCCACACTCATCGCTGCACCCACCCAGGCAAGGATACCGCCACCAACGTAAAGGATGATTGGAAAGCGTTCGATAACTTTTACAAATAAAGTACTACCATAAATGATAATAGGTACTGTAATAAGCATACCGACAGCAACTAATGTCATATTGCCACTAGCGGCACCAACTACACCAATAACATTATCAATACCCATAATTCCATCTGCAATAACAATGGTCATGATAGCAGCGCGCAAGTTATCTTTAGCCTCAATGTTGTGCTCGCTATCATCATCAACAACAAGCTTGTAACCGATCCATAAAAGAAGGATACCACCAACTAAACGAAGAGCAGGAATATTGTTCAATGCCTCTACAAATAGGAATGCCATAACAAGACGTAAAATAATAGCGCCAGCTGTGCCCCAGAAAATCGCCTTCTTCTGTAAATGTGCGGGTAGGTTGCGAGCCGCCATACCAATAACGATGGCATTATCACCAGCTAATAAAATATCAATAACGATGATTTGAAGCATCGCTAATAAGCCTTGTACAGTTAAGATGTCCAATGTATCCTCCTTAGAATAAAACAATAGTATATATATTATAATCGATATAGTAAGGTAGTGTAAAATTCAATTATCAACATATGTATACGTTTTTATCATAACTCTATCTTATTAAATAAGATAGTTTATATAAGCTCATTTCTCCCCTTACATAATCATAATATGGGCTCTATTTTTTTATATATTTAATTCCTTTTTTTCTTAGGTTTTGGCTATTAAATTAAGCTACTTTATGATATGGTATAGTATATCGTTACTAGGGAGGTTAGTATGTATCAAACATATTCTATACTGCAAAAATTATGGTTGTTCATAAAACTATTTACTCCAATGTGCATCACTCAATTTTCCCTGATTGGGGCTACCTTCATCGCTATCTTTTTAACGGGGCAGTATAGTACGACTGATTTAGCTGGTGTCGCTACGGGATATAATTTGTGGCTCCTCTTCTATATCTTTGCACAAGGTACATTAATGGGTATCACGCCAATCATTTCTCAACTATTAGGAGCTAAGAAAACAGATGATATTCCAATAATCTTTCATCAAGGCCTTTTCATCGGTACAGGACTAGCATTTTTAATTTTACTAATCGGTATATTCGGCTTACGCCCTTTATTGACATATTTAAATCTTGAACCCGCTGCCACCGAGGTATGTATTAGTTATCTGAAAGCCTTTGCACTTGGTTTATTCCCATTACTCTGGGTAAATACCTTGCGTAATACAGTCGATTCTCACGGATTGACGCATTACTCCATGGCCATTGTCTTTACAAGCTTTGTGATTAACGTATTCTTAAACTACGCACTCATCTTTGGACATTACGGCTTTCCTGAAATTGGTGGCGTTGGAGCTGGCTACGGTATTGCTGGTGCCTGTTGGACGAACTTTATTCTATTTAGCTTAGTCATTCTATTGCATCCTAAGTTAAAAGGCTATCGCATCTATAAAGATTTCCATAGTCCTAATTTCCACTATATCCGTGAACAATTACAAGTTGGTATACCCATTGGTTTTTCCATCTTCTTTGAAGCTAGTATCTTTAGCATTGCTGGTCTCTTAATGGTTCACTTTGGATCTGCTGTAGTAGCAGCTCATCAATCGGTTATTTCCTTTACTAATGTATTCTACTGCTTACCATTAAGCATTGCCATGTCTTCTACCATTGCCGTTGCATATGAACTCGGTGCAGGGCGAAAAAAGGAAGCCATTCAATACTCTTATATTTCTCGTGTATTGGCCATCATCATAGCCGTTCTCATTTGCGCCTTTACGTTCACTCATATGGATAATATTGCTGATCTATTTACCAATGATGATGAAGTATATGAGCTTATTTATCACTTCCTTGGGTATGGCGTATTTTTTGCTGCCATCGATGCCATAGGTACTCCATTACAAGGTATTCTAAGAGCCTACAAGGATGTTAAAGTAGTTCTTTACATCTCACTCATTTCTTATTGGGGTGTATGTTTCCCAACGGCTTATACCCTTGCTAAAAATCCTAATTATGGACCATTTGGCGTATGGATTGGTTTGTTGGCTAGCGTAGTAGTTGCAGGTATATTATTTACACTTCGCACATACTATATACAACATTACAAACCTAGAGCTATTATAAAATAATAAAAGCACCTATTGAATATTACACATCAGTGTAAAACATCAATAGGTGCTTTTTCCATTTTATTTTAAAATCTCTTGTTTCTCTACTTTGGACATACGAAAGAAATTATATAGTGTTTCTGCCGTCTTATAATTCATAGATTCTACCTTTGAAAGTTCATCAATAGATGCCTCTTTCATGGCCTCTAAACTATTAAAGTGAGCCCATAATGCCTTACGGCGTTTAGGACCGATTCCTTCAATATGGTCTAATATAGACTCAAGATTTCGCTTGCACCGCAACTTACGGTGATAGGTAATAGCAAAGCGATGAGCTTCATCACGAATTTGTTGAAGTAATTGAAGTTCCGGCGTGTGATGACTCAAGATGATACTTTCAGATTGCCCCTCTACAAAGACCTCTTCAATACGTTTAGCCAAAGAAATGACAGGCACATCTGTAACACCAACGGCACGGATTAACGGCAAGGCTGCATTGAGCTGACCTTTACCTCCATCGATGATAATAAGGTCCGGCATAGGCCAGTCTGTTTCATTACCATAACGGCGTTCCATGATTTCTGCCATCGACTTAAAATCATCTGGCTTACCTTGTGTGGTTTTCAATTTAAAGCGACGATATTCCTTCTTCGCAGGCTTGCCACCTTCAAAAACAACCATGGAAGCTACCGTCTCAGCCCCTTGAGTATGAGATATATCAAAACACTCCATACGTTCAGGTAAACGTGGTAAATCGAGAATCTCGGCTAACTTCTTAACCGCCCCACCAGTCTTATCGATTTGGTGCTGCCACTGACGACGACGTTCTTCAAGGAAGGTTTCCGCATTTTCATGAGCCATCTTAATCATATCCATCTTATAGCCACGTTGTGGCACAGATACATCTACATGTTGGCCTTTGAGCTGTGTAAACCATTCACTTAATAAGTCCCTATCGGTACTCTCCATAGGTAGTAGTAACTCTTTAGGGATAAAGTTTGTATCTCCATAGTATTGCTTGATAAAGTCCGTCATAATGGTTTCTGAACTATCACCATCATGTTGCACAAAGTAATTCTCACGGCCTAACAGACGACCACCACGGATGAATAACAACTGTACACAGGCCATCGATGTATCTACAGCCAATCCTAATACGTCTAAGTCGCCACGTTGAGTAACCATGCGTTGCTTTTCTTGTATCTTTTCAATACTAGATAATTGATCACGATACCGTGCCGCATCTTCAAAGCGCAAATCTTCTGCAGCAGTTTCCATCTTTGATTTAATTTCCTTTAGCAATGGTATAGGTTTGCCTTCAAAAAGTTCTATAATTTCGTCAATATACTTCCGATAATCCGGTACAGATATTTTGTTAAAACACGGTGCCTCGCAGTAATGCATATGATACTGCAAGCACGGGCGTTCTACCTTCATAGACTTACAGGTACGCAATGGATAGTACTGGCGTATTAATTTCAGTACCACATGGACGGATGTAACGTCTGTAAAAGGGCCAAAATACTTAGCCCCATCTCGTTCAAGACGGCGCGTCATATATACACGAGGATAGTCTTCTTGCACTGAGATTTTGACATAGGGGTACGTCTTATCATCGCGGAGCCTAATATTATATTTAGGTTCATGCTCCTTGATAAGCGTATTTTCTAAGATAAGTGCTTCCATTTCCGTCTTTGTTTGAATGACTTCCACATCGACGGCACGTTTCATCATGGCCGTTACCTTTGGTGCCCGATTCGCATCATTACGTACATAGGAACGCACACGGTTGCGCAAATTAATAGCTTTACCTACATAGATGATGCGGTTATATTGATCGCGCCATAAATAGACACCTGGCGTCGTTGGCAGATGACTGACCTTTTCCAGTAATTCTTCAGACGGCATATTTCCTCCTTTCCTTGTAGATTACAAGAGAATAGCTTACACACTTCTTTAAATAATGCCCTTTATGAGTTGAAGGATGTAGTCTATTCTCTTTATGATTTTTCTTTTATAGAAACTTAAATATATGTACTATTTTATTTCTTATGCTTCGCTGCTTTCATAAATTTCTTAGTCTGTTCCAATACAGGACCCAAGAATTTGCCGGTATAGCTTTCTTTCACCTTAGCAATTTCCTCAGGTGTACCAGTAGCCACGATAGTGCCACCGCGATTACCACCTTCAGGACCAAGATCGATGATGTGGTCAGCCATTTTAATAACATCTAAGTTATGTTCGATAACAACAACTGTATCGCCACCCTCTACGAGTTGTTGCAATACATGTAACAACTTACGAATATCTTCAGCATGAAGACCTGTAGTAGGCTCATCAAGGATGTATAACGTTTTACCGGTGCTACGACGAGCTAACTCAGTAGCTAATTTTACACGTTGTGCTTCACCACCAGATAATGTAGTAGCCGCTTGACCTAAACGAATATAGCCAAGACCAACCTCTTGGAGGGTAACCATCTTACGATTAATTTTAGGTATAGCACTAAAGAATTCTACCGCATCATCTACGGTCATATCTAATACATCAGCAATGGATTTACCTTTATATTTAACCTCCAAGGTTTCACGATTATATCGTGCCCCTTTGCAGACTTCACAAGGCACATATACATCTGGTAAGAAATGCATTTCAATCTTGATAATACCATCACCACGGCAAGCCTCACATCGACCGCCTTTTACGTTAAAGCTAAAACGACCTTGTTTATAGCCACGCATTTTAGCCTCAGGCGTTTGACTATATAGTTCGCGAATCGCATCAAATACACCTGTGTATGTAGCTGGATTGGAACGAGGTGTACGTCCGATAGGGCTTTGATCAATATTGATTATTTTATCAATATGTTTAATGCCTCGAATCTCTTTATGAGCTCCCACCTTATGATAAGAACGATACAACTGATTGGCTAATCCTTTATAAAGAATTTCATTGATTAAGGTAGACTTACCAGAACCACTGACCCCCGTAACGACAGTAAATAATCCTATCGGAAATTTTACATTAATATTATGTAAATTATTTTCCTTCGCACCGCGAATTTCGATGCAATTCTTGCCTGGTTTGCGGCGTTCTTCAGGAAGGGCGATAAATTTACGACCACTCAAATACTGACCCGTAATAGAGTCTTTTACCTTCATAACTTCGTCAACAGAACCAGCGGCAATAATTTGACCGCCATGCTCACCTGCACCTGGACCAATGTCCACGAGATAGTCAGCCGCACGCATCGTATCTTCGTCGTGTTCTACAACGAGCAAGGTATTACCTAAGTCCCGCAATCCTTTTAAGGTATCGATGAGTCGATCATTATCTCGTTGATGTAGACCTATGGACGGTTCGTCTAGGATGTACAATACACCTACCAAACCAGAGCCGATTTGCGTAGCTAGACGAATACGTTGCGCTTCACCACCAGACAAAGTACCTGCACTACGGTTCATAGTAAGGTAATCAAGGCCTACATTATTGAGGAATCCAAGACGAGCATTGATTTCCTTCAAAATTTGAGCCCCAATCACTTGCTCCCGCTCTGTTAACTGTAACTTACCAAAGAAATCCAGTGCTTCTTTAATGGTCAATTGGGTCACTTCATTAATGTTCTTATCCCCTACGGTAATGGCTAATACTTCAGGTTTAAGACGAGCCCCATCACAAGTAGTACAAGGCTTGATAGACATGAACTTTTCGAACTCTTCGCGCATGGAATCAGTAGAGGCTTCACTATGACGGCGTTTTACCATCGGTAAAATACCTTCGTACTCTGTAAAGAATTCTTTCACTTCACCACGCATATTTTCATAGGTGAAAGCCACCTTATCCGTCGTGCCGTACATTACCTTTTTTTGCAAGGCTTTTGGCAATTCATCATAGGTAGAGTCTAAAGAGTATCCATTAGCCTTCAATAGACCTTCTACTTGGCGCATAAACCATGCATTAGGGTTAGAGCTCAACGCTTGTACACAACCATCGGCAAAGCTAATAGATCCATCTGGAATAACGCGCTCTTCGTCTACTTCCATGGTGGAGCCAATACCCAAACAAGCTGGGCAGGCACCAAATGGACTGTTAAAGGAGAACATACGCGGTTCAATTTTAGGTAAGGAAATATGGCAATCTGGACATGCAAAGTGTTGGCTATACATGTGTTCAGGTCCATCTACCTCTTGGATAACTACAATGCCTTCTGCCCATTTTGATGCGGTCTCCATAGAGTCTGCTAAGCGAGATTCAATGCCGTCTTTAACCACAAGACGGTCTACAACGATATCGATGGAGTGTTTTTTATTTTTCTCTAATACAATGTCTTCATCCAATGTACGTACAACACCATCTACGCGGGCACGAACAAAACCTTCCTTGCGAAGTTGTTCAAAGACAGATTTATGCTCCCCTTTTTTCCCTTGAATCATAGGCGCCAGTACTAAAATCTTAGTACCTTCTGGGAAACTCATTACGTCATCTGTCATTTGTTGTATCGTTTGCTGTGTAATAGGCTTACCACATTCAGGACAATGAGCATGACCTACGCGAGCAAATAGTAGACGCAAATAATCGTAAATCTCCGTTACAGTACCAACTGTAGAACGAGGGTTACGGCTTGTAGTCTTTTGGTCGATAGAAATAGCTGGAGATAAACCTTCAATATAGTCTACGTCTGGTTTATCCATTTGTCCCAAGAATTGACGAGCATAAGCAGATAAAGACTCTACATAGCGTCGTTGTCCTTCTGCATAAATCGTATCGAATGCCAAGGATGATTTACCAGAACCACTGAGGCCGGTCAACACGATAAACTGGTCCCGTGGTAAGGATATATCTATATTTTTAAGGTTATGCTGACGCGCACCTTTTACAATCAATTGGTCTTTCATTATTTTCCCTATATAAAGAGATGATACCAAGCGGCATCATCTCTCTGATTACTAACATGAAATAATATATCTATATTATCGCACATATAGTCTATATAATCTATGTGTTTTATTACAATCTATATAATCTATGCGTTTTATTACAATTTATTTACTCTTTGGACTAGTCCGCTTTCTACTTTTAGATGATGCCGGTTTTTTTAACTTGCTTTCACCTGCGCTATGCATATCAGACCATTGTTGACGTAATATGCCCAATTGGTCACGTAGCTTAGCAGCCTTTTCAAATTCAAGCTGCTTTGCAGCGGCCTTCATTTGACGGTCTAGTTCTTCAATTTTATTGAATAACTCTTCTGGTGTTATATCTGCCACCTTAGGCGTAGATATATCTTGTGCATATGGTTCGTGTCCATGGTCCATTCCCGGTGTAGAGGATTTCTTTTTCCCCTTCTTCGGTGAAAGTCCCTTGCCATCAGTATCCATATCTTCTTCGATTTTCGTCAATTCAATAAGCTCTTTCACGTCTTTAGAAACAGACTTAGGCGTAATATTATGTTCAATATTATACGCCTCTTGCACGGCACGACGGCGATCGGTTTCATCGATGGCGCGCTGCATAGAACCTGTTATGCGGTCTGCATACATGATAACGTGACCATTCACGTTACGAGCAGCACGACCGATAGTTTGAATCATAGCCGTATCGGAACGCAAGAAGCCCTCCTTATCTGCATCTAATATAGCGACGAGAGAAACCTCTGGCATATCGAGGCCTTCACGAAGCAAGTTGATACCAACTAATACATCGAATACACCAGCTCGTAAGTCCCGAATAATTTCGGCACGCTCGATAGTAACAATATCCGAATGAAGGTATCGAACACGAACGCCCATTTCCTTCAAGAACTCTGTTAAATCCTCCGCCATTTTCTTTGTTAAGGTCGTAACGAGGACACGCTCATTCTTAGCAGCTCGCTTATGAATTTCACCGAGCAAGTCATCCATTTGTCCCTTAATAGGGCGAATCTCAATGGATGGATCGAGTAGACCGGTAGGACGAATAATTTGCTCTGCAATATTCGTTTGTACTTCCATTTCGTATGGACCAGGCGTTGCCGATACATAGACAATTTGATTGATACGCTCCACAAATTCATCGAATTGAAGCGGTCTATTATCAAGTGCTGAAGGCAGACGGAAGCCATATTCGATAAGTGATTCTTTACGTGCACGGTCACCATTGTACATGGCACGTACTTGAGGTATCGTTACATGAGACTCGTCCACCATGATGAGGAAATCATCTGGGAAATAGTCTATCAATGTATATGGCGCCTCTCCAGCCTTACGTTCAGACATATGGCGGGAATAATTTTCGATGCCAGAGCAATAGCCCATTTCTTGCATCATTTCTATATCGTAACGGGTACGCTGCTCAAGACGTTGAGCCTCCAATAGACGATCAGCCGCTTTCAACTTAGCTAACTGTTCCTCTAACTCAGCCTCAATACGCTCTACAGCAATACGCATCTTATCTTTCGTAGTTACATAGTGAGATGCTGGATATACGGCAACGTGCTTGCGTTCAGCAATCACTTCACCAGTCAAAGCATCTACCTCAACGAGGCGATCAATTTCATCGCCGAAGAGTTCCACCCGAATGGCTCTTTCACTATAAGCGGCAGGGAAAATCTCAATAGTATCCCCTTGTACACGGAATGTACCACGGATAAAGTTCATATCATTTCTCGTATATTGAATATCTACGAGTTTAGACAGAATTTCATCGCGAGATTTCGTCTGACCTAAGCGCAAGGACAACACAAGTTCAGAGTAGTCCTCAGGGTCACCTAAGCCGTAAATACAGCTAACAGAGGCAACGATGATCACATCGCGGCGCTCAAAGAGGCTCATCGTAGCGCTATGTCGCAGTTTATCGATTTCATCATTAATAGACGCATCCTTCTCGATGTACGTATCACTAGAAGGAATATACGCTTCTGGTTGATAGAAATCGTAGTAAGATACAAAGTATTCTACCGCATTATTAGGGAAGAAACTTTTAA
>OGFW01001875.1_pt1 | contig 14577 bp, 9 predicted proteins | sample 1570991 | NCBI WGS metagenome assembly OGFW01 (sample SAMEA2582074, study PRJEB24529) | metagenome | biome: Human gut stool | place: China | collected 2011
CCGGAGGACAGCGGTTCTTTTTCTTTCATTTAACCAGTTCACATGAATCGTTTCTTTATTCTATTACATATTTAATTCCTTAATTATCAACATTTAATCATTCGTATAGGTGTCTTTATCCGGTCCCGTGTACCCGAGCTCATGGGCACGCCTGCGCGAGACCGGATGTAGATTGCACCATTTCCGGTTGAACAAGAAGGGAAAACAAAATGCTTTAAGAGGTGATTTTGCTTAAGAAATGCATAGTTTATGGTTGATAATTAATGGCCTGTACAGTATTCTCGCCTTAAAACAGCAAGTGGAAGATGGAAGATCGAAATGATTTTTCCCATAAGAAGGCTTTGCATTAATTTATTTTCCGGAGTTCCATCACAAGCAATAGCTTTGAACACCCGGAGGATGTACTGCCCCACGAAGTACGGGTGTCGAAAATAGATTTCATCGACGACCGTAAGTTTACACACCGCGTCAGCCAAATGACGTTTTACCGTTACCCACTATCCAAATACTTCCCCGGGCATTTACTGTGGGCAAGAACGGCCGAGGAGGAAGAATCTCAAGAATAGGAAGATAACTCCGGTATCAACGGCAAAGGATGAAAACTCTAAAAGACATATCCCAGATTCACATAGAATCCTACATCGTGTGCCCTGCTTGAATAGCCGAAAGAGGCCTCTAACGGACCGAACAAGCTATCGTAACCATATCCCAGGCTGCCTCCCCAAACCGGCTTACCACTTAGGATATCAAAAAAGTTATCTTCCCGCAACGCCACATTCCCGGTGAGAGTGACATAATTCTTACCCCCGATACGCTGACGTACCTTCAAACCGGCTATGATAACAGAATTATCGACTATCTCCAGATTGGTGATCCCGGCAAAAGGAAGTTGCTGAGGCAAGTAATGACCAAAATTATCTCCACCGATGGCATTCAGATAGGGATAAGGGATATCTTTGCCTATAAGAATACGTCCATACAAAGAAGGAATCAAAGCAAAACGGTCGGTAACCGAAAAGACACTGGCCCACGAGGCGGTCAAAGCAGAAAAGGGAGCATGACCTTTATACTGTGTCAGGTTATCGGTATAAAGTGAATAATTCCCCTGGAGATCGGTCCCTTTCGAGGGAAAATATCCCTTATTGTAAGTATTATAATGCAGTTGGGCATAATAGCTGAAGAAGTGTTGGGGTTTCACCTTCAACTGTTGCCCGCCCGCATTATATAGAAAGTCCTTATACTTGAAGAACTCAAAACGCAGTCCGGCTCCAAAACGAAGGTTACGATACCACACATCCGAAAACCCCAACTCACCGGAATGGTATTTATAAGTAGTGTTATAAGCACGTTTCCCGTGATCGTAAATATTAATATCGTTATACTCAAACTGATAAGCGAGATTGAAATTTCGCATCTGCATCGGAGCCAATGTATAGTCCACCCGGGCCAGGTAGCGTTTTCCAAGACGTCCGGTCAGTGAAAGCCACGATGGAATACGTGTATTGAGGCGGGTGCTCACATTCAACAGCAATGAAGCGATCTCTTCCGAGTCGAAACGGATCCCCAGATTGAGATTACGCTCGTACTTCTCTTCCAAAATAAAGTGTAGCAAATATCCCTGGTCGGTATCGGTCAGTTTGTAACTGACATTGGAATAAGCCTGGCTTCCGCGCAATGTAGCAAGTGCTTCATAAAGTTGCTCCATACGCATCCGGCTGTTCTCCTTCAGGTGACAGCGGTGCATAATCCATTTCTTGTCACTGTCTTCGATACCGTCAAAGGTGATCTCTTTCACAAATATATCTTTCTCGGACCATAAAGAAGTAAACGGGCCGTGTCGGGGGGCAACGTAATCTTCGGGTAGACCGATCTCTTTCTTCAGTCTGCGCAAAGCAGTCCACTGCGCGCGGGCTGCCTCTTCGCCACGGTGCATCAATGTGTCGAGTGCGGGAATGTTGAAACTTGCGGCAGAATAGCCTTTTACGTCGACTTTAATATACACCGTTGCCAATTTTATATTCTCTTCATATCGGGTTTGGCCGGTCAGATTGATGATCTGGTTGAATATCTCACCAAGATTATTCAGTTCATCCGCGGTCCGGAGATCATTCTGTACATCGACACCAATAATCACATCGGCTCCCATAGCCCGGGCTATGTTCGTGGGAAAGTTGTTTTTCATTCCTCCGTCAACCAGTATCTCGTCGCCCATACGGACGGGCGTGAATACGCCGGGAATAGCCATACTGGCACGCATAGCGGTAGCCAAGACACCATTGTGAAACACTACTTCTTCACCGTTCACAATGTTCTCGGAGACACAAGCAAACGGAATAGGCAGCTTGTTGAAGTTAATGGAATCGTGATAGCCTACAGTCAGTTCGGAGAAAAGATTACCCAGGTTCTGCCCCTTAATGACCCCTCCGAACACATTCGCCTTCAAATCCTTTTTCAAAGGAACAGAAAGAATATAAGTTTCAGAATTCTTCCGTTCAGTCATCGTTTGATCTTCCCAACTGATACGGTCACTCAACAGAAAAGACCAATTCTGGTGATTGACCATACTATCAAGCTGACAGGGGGTATATCCGATGGAATAAAGTCCGCCGATGATAGACCCCATACTGGTACCTACGATATAGTCGATAGGAATACCTGCTTCCTCAATCACTTTGAGGGCACCGATATGGGCTACCCCCTTTGCTCCTCCCCCACTTAGCACCACAGCTACTGATTTGCGCTGCTGCGCATACGCGGGCAGAAAAAGAAACAGACTGACAAATAAAACCAACAAGAAACTTACATACTTTTTCATGGCTGCTACATTGCTTTCAGATCGTTACAGATAAAAGACAAATGCAGGCAATGATTTGTTTAGCACAGGCTGAAGAATCCTATGTCCGGGCAGCCGCTTTACGGAACTGACGGAACTGCCACCACAACATGGCAGCCGATATCAGGCTGGCTATCAGGTCAGAAGTCGGCATACTGATCCAGACACCCGTCTGCCCCCAAAAACGCGGTAGAATCAACAGACAAGGAATCAGGATGAGTACCTGACGGGTAATGGAAAGGAAAATAGCTTTACTTGCCATCCCGATACTCTGGAAGAAATTGGAAGTGACCATCTGAAAGCCGACAATCGGGAAAAAGAGTACCACAATGCGGAGACCTTCGGCAGATTGGCGAATCAGCTCTTCGTGCGAAGTGAAGACGGACACTGCCAGGTCGGGAATAAACATTCCCATCAGAAAACCGGTAGTGGTGACAATGGTCGCACCATAGATGGTCAGTTTCAACACACGGGTGACACGGGGATATAGTTTTGCCCCATAATTGTATCCGGCAATCGGCTGCATACCCTGGTTCAGTCCCATCACAATCATAAGGAATAGAAATACCAGACGGTTGACAATGCCAAATGCCCCGATGGCAAGATCCCCCCCATACCGTTTCAAACCCTGATTTATCAGAATCACAATGAAACACGATGCAAGATTCATCAGGAAAGGAGACATACCTATAGCCAGCGAATCGAGAACAATTTTTCGCTTCAACCGGAAAATTCCTCGGTGGAAATGGAGTAATTCCTCCCTATTGCCAAAGAGCCTGAACTGCCAGGCAAGGGCAATCACTTGTGCCGTAATCGTAGCAATGGCCGCTCCCTGGATGCCCCAACCAAAACCATAAATAAACAAAGGATCGAGAATGGTATTGATAACCACTGTAGCAATGGTGGCAACCATCGCCTTCTGCGGATGACCTGCTGAACGAAGTACCGCATTCAGCCCCAGATAAATATGGGTGATGACATTCCCATAAAGAATCACTTTCATATAGTCACGGGCATAGCCCACCGTTTCGTCACTGCCTCCGAAGAAGTAAAGAATAGGATCAAGAAAAATAAGGGTTAATACGGTGAAAGCAAGCCCGATAATGATATTCAGTACCAGCACATTGCCCAATACCCGTTGCGCCGTATCGTAATCTTTTTGTCCCAGTTTGACCGAAATCAGCGTAGCGGCTCCCACTCCGACCAAGGAGCCGAAAGCAGCGGCAAGATTCATCAGTGGAAAAGTCAGAGCAAGTCCGGAAATAGCCATCGGACCCACTCCGTGACCAATAAAAATGCTGTCTACCATGTTGTAAAGAGAAGATGCGGTCATAGCGATAATAGCCGGAATGGCATACTGCATCAAGAGTTTTCCAATCTTTTCAGTACCCAGCGCAGTGGGCGTCTTTTGTCCTGTCATACCTATTATTTTGAGGGTGCAAAGATACAAATCTATTTAGAATTAAAGGTGAAGAATAAAGAATAAGAGTTACAATGCCGTATTTCTAAGAAAAGTTTCGTATTTTTGCCTCCAAAATTGAGTTAATATCTAACGAAATGAACATATTAGAACTAAGTGAACAGGAAATCATCCGACGTAACAGTCTGAATGAACTTCGCGCGATGGGCATCGAACCCTATCCCGCAGCAGAGTATGTAACCAATGCTTTCTCAACTGATATTAAAGCCGAATTCAAAGATGACGAGACACCCCGCCAGGTATCCGTAGCCGGTCGCATGATGAGCCGCCGCATAATGGGTAAAGCCTCTTTCATTGAATTGCAGGACTCTAAAGGCCGCATCCAGGTATATATCACCCGTGATGACATCTGCCCGGGAGAAGACAAGGAAATGTACAACACTGTGTTCAAACGCCTGCTCGACTTAGGCGACTTCATCGGAATCGAAGGCTTCGTATTCCGCACACAGATGGGCGAAATCAGTATCCATGCACAAAAGCTGACGGTGCTCGCCAAATCGATCAAACCACTGCCTATTGTTAAATACAAAGACGGCGTAACTTACGACTCTTTTGAAGATCCTGAACTCCGTTACCGCCAGCGTTATGTCGATCTGGCTGTCAACGAAGGCGTTAAAGATATTTTCATCAAACGCAGCAAAGTGTACAGTTCCATGCGCGAATACTTCAACTCAAAAGGATACATGGAAGTGGAAACTCCGATCCTGCAGGCCATTGCCGGAGGAGCAGCCGCGCGTCCGTTCATGACTCACCACAATGCTTTGGATATTCCTTTATACATGCGAATCGCCAGTGAGCTCTACCTGAAACGCCTTATTGTCGGTGGTTTTGAAGGTGTATACGAGATCGGTAAAAACTTCCGTAACGAAGGTATGGATCGTACACACAATCCTGAATTCACCTGTATGGAGATATATGTAGCCTACAAAGACTACAACTGGATGATGGAATTTACCGAAAAAATGATCGAAAAGATCTGTCTGGATGTAAACGGTACTACCGAAGTAAAAGTAGGCGACAACATCATCAATTTCAAAGCGCCCTATAAGCGTGTCACTATGCTGGGAGCCATCAAAGAGCACACCGGTTACGATCTGACAGGAATGAACGAAGAGCAGATTCGCGAAGTTTGCAAGAAACTGAACATGGAGATCGATGATACGATGGGTAAAGGTAAACTGATCGATGAAATATTCGGTGAGTTCTGTGAAGGAACTTATATCCAGCCGACTTTCATCACTGACTACCCTATCGAGATGTCTCCGCTGACCAAAAAGCACCGTACCAACCCTGAACTGACAGAACGTTTCGAGTTGATGGTAAACGGTAAAGAGTTGTGTAACGCATATTCTGAATTGAACGATCCGATCGACCAGTTGGAACGTTTCGAAGACCAGATGAAATTGAGCGAAAAGGGAGATGATGAAGCGATGATCATCGACAAGGACTTCGTTCGTGCATTGGAATATGGCATGCCTCCTACTTCGGGTATGGGTATCGGTATGGACCGTCTGACTATGCTGATGACCGGTCAATCGACCATTCAGGAAGTATTGTTCTTCCCGCAGATGCGTCCGGAGAAAGTCGTACCGAAAGACAGTGCTTCCAAATTTATGGAGTTAGGCATTGCCGAGGAGTGGGTACCTGTCATCCAGAAAGCAGGATACAATCAGGTGGCCGACATGAAAGAGGTTAATCCGCAGAAATTCCACCAGGATATTTGTGGCATCAACAAGAAGTACAAATTGGAACTGACCAATCCGTCAGTTAACGATGTAGCCGAGTGGATACAGAAAATTAAATAAATTAAGAATGAAGAATGGCGATGAGAAGCCGGAGCTTTTGACTTCCAGCCTTCCCTGTACCATTCTTCATTCTTCATTTTTAATTCTTAATTTATAGAAATGAAATTACCCGGTAAGATAGCGATAATGGGCGGAGGAAGCTGGGCTACAGCCATCGCAAAGATGTGTCTGGCTCAGGAAGAGTCTATCAATTGGTATATGCGGCGCGACGACCGCATCGCCGATTTCAAACGACTCGGGCATAATCCAGCCTATCTGACAGGCGTAAAATTCGACATGAAGCGCATCAATTTCAGCTCCAACATCAATGATGTGGTGAAAGAGTCTGATACGCTAATCTTCGTCACCCCTTCTCCATATCTGAAAGCTCACCTGAAAAAGCTGAAAACACGGATCAGAGACAAGTTCATTATTACCGCTATCAAAGGTATTGTCCCCGATGACAATCTGATTGTTTCGGAATACTTTAACAAGGAATATGGCGTTCCTCCCGAAAACATCGCTGTATTGGCCGGTCCCTGTCATGCCGAGGAAGTGGCACTGGAACGTCTCTCCTATCTCACCATCGCTTGCCCGGACAAGGATAAGGCACGTGTTTTTGCCCGCAGACTGGGCAGCAGCTTCATCAAAACTTCTGTCAGCGACGATGTGATAGGGATTGAATACAGTTCCGTACTGAAAAACGTATATGCCATAGCAGCAGGCATCTGCAGCGGCTTGAAATATGGAGACAACTTCCAGGCCGTACTGATATCAAACGCCATCCAAGAAATGAATCGCTTCTTAAATACGGTACATCCGATAAACAGAAACGTAGATGAATCTGTTTATCTGGGTGATTTGTTGGTGACCGGCTACTCTAACTTCAGCCGTAACCGTACATTCGGTACCATGATCGGTAAGGGATACTCTGTAAAGAGTGCCCAAATCGAAATGGAGATGATAGCGGAAGGATATTATGGAACAAAGTGTATTAAGGAAATCAATAAACATCATCACGTAAATATGCCGATACTGGATGCTGTATACAACATCTTATATGAGCGCATATCTCCGATGATTGAAATAAAATTGCTGACTGACTCGTTTAGATAAACAAGGAAGCAGACAAATAACTCTTTAACTCCTAAATAAAGAAAGATATGATTAGTTTGAACATTGAAAAAACTTTTGGATTCATTTCCAAGGAATCGGTTTCTGCCTACGAAGCTCAGGTAAAAGCCGCACAGGAAGCGCTGGAAAACGGCACTGGTAAAGGTAACGACTTTCTGGGGTGGTTGCATCTGCCCTCTTCTATCAGTAAAGAGCACCTGGCCGACCTGAAGGCTACTGCACAAGTATTGAGAGACAACTGTGAGGTAGTGATCGTAGCCGGTATCGGAGGAAGTTACCTGGGTGCCCGTGCGGTGATCGAGGCATTGTCAAACAGCTTCACTTGGTTACAGGAAAAGAAAACAGCTCCGGTCATGATTTATGCCGGCCACAATATTGGTGAAGATTATCTGTATGAACTGACAGAATTCCTGAAAGACAAGAAATTCGGTGTAATCAATATCTCCAAATCCGGTACGACTACGGAGACCGCTCTGGCATTCCGCCTGCTGAAGAAGCAGTGTGAAGATCAACGCGGCAAAGAGATGGCAAAGAAAGTAATCGTAGCAGTTACAGATGCCAAGAAAGGTGCTGCACGCGTTACTGCAGATAAAGAAGGATACAAATCTTTCATTATCCCTGACAATGTAGGAGGACGTTTTTCCGTATTGACTCCGGTAGGTTTATTGCCTATCGCAGTAGCCGGATTCGATATCGAGCAACTGGTAAGCGGTGCTGCCGACATGGAGAAAGCTTGTGGAGCCGATGTTCCTTTCGCAGAAAATCCTGCAGCGATTTATGCCGCTACTCGTAACGAACTGTACAAGAACGGCAAGAAAATAGAGATTCTTGTTAACTTCTGCCCGAAGCTTCACTACGTAAGCGAATGGTGGAAACAGCTTTACGGAGAATCTGAAGGAAAAGATAACAAAGGTATCTTCCCGGCAGCAGTCGATTTCTCTACAGACCTGCACTCGATGGGTCAGTGGATTCAGGAAGGCGAACGCACAATCTTCGAAACAGTGATCTCTGTAGACAAAGTGAACCATAAGTTAGAAGTACCTTCGGATGAAGCTAACCTGGACGGCTTAAACTTCCTGGCAGGCAAACGCGTAGACGAAGTGAATAAGATGGCCGAACTGGGAACTCAATTGGCTCATGTAGACGGTGGTGTTCCTAACATGCGTATCGTAATTCCTGAACTGAGTGAATACAGCATCGGACAATTACTCTATTTCTTCGAAAAAGCATGTGGTATCAGCGGCTATCTGCTGGGCGTAAACCCATTCAACCAGCCGGGTGTGGAAGCATACAAGAAGAATATGTTTGCTTTACTGAACAAACCCGGATACGAAGAAGAATCAAAAGCTATTCAGGCAAGATTGTAAGAACCCAATAAAACAAGTATATAATAGAAAAGAGCGGCACACTACGGAGTACCGCTCTTTTCTATTATATACCGATTCATCAGATCAATCGTCTTGCTTATCGGAAGTTTTGATTTCCAACTCATACTTGGCTCCTTCACAATTAACAGGCTTAGAGAAAAGATAGAATTTAAGTTTCACTCCAGCTTCGGTCACTTGCTGCACCTTTGCCCGCAACCCCACTTTAGTTTGAGAGACTCCATCTTTAAAACCTAACTTACCATTATCCTTATCCGTAAACTCCTTATCATCACTGAGAGCCTCTTCCGGCAATTCATTGAAATCAACCGTCACAGCGGTTGCCTCACTGCCCAGAGTCTCCTCTTTCACCAGAAACGTATTTAGTTCTTCTCCGTTTCCATCCAGTTTCAATGAAATTTCAAGTTCATCATCAACTTTCAGAGGGGGCAATACCTCCATTTGCCGGGCATAATCCATCTCTCCTCCATTGACATAAAGCCCTTCCATTTCTATTGTAGGACTGGGAACAGAATCTTTGCAAGCAGTAGTCAGCAAGCATAACGACAGTAAGGGAAAAAATAGTTTTCTCATGCAATCATATCACTTAATAGATTTTGCAAAAATACATATTCTGTTCGATTCACCAAAATAATCGTATCTTTGCACTCCAAATCAATAGGTATATATCATGTTTCAGGAAGCAATTGCGCAATATCTCAAGCAAAATCATTATCCATCCATTCAGTTAAAATCCGTTCTTTTCGATATGGACGGTGTACTTTTCAACTCCATGCCTTATCACGCCGAAGCATGGCACAAAACGATGGAAGCTCACGGACTTCATTTGAGCAAGAAAGAAGCTTATTTGCACGAAGGCCGCACCGGGGCGGGAACCATCAACATCGTATGTCAGCGCCAACTGGGACGCAATGCCACGCCGGAAGAGATAGAGAGTATTTATCATGAAAAGAGCATTGAGTTCAACAAGCATCCCCAAGCCGAACGCATGCCGGGTGCCTGGGAACTACTACAAAAAATCAAAGCGGAAGGTATCATCCCGACTGTAGTCACCGGCTCCGGACAAGCTTCATTATTAGACAGGCTTGAACACAATTTCCCGGGAATGTTCCGACAAGAACTGATGGTGACTGCCTTCGACGTCAAATACGGAAAACCCAACCCGGAACCCTATCTGATGGCACTGGAAAAAGGAGGATTGAAACCTAATGAAGCTATTGTCATCGAAAACGCCCCTTTGGGAGTAGAAGCCGGACACAAAGCCGGAATATTCACCATTGCTGTCAATACCGGTCCGTTGGATGGGCAGGTACTGTTAAACTCCGGAGCCGATTTACTCTTTCCTTCCATGCAAGCTCTATGTGAGTCATGGGAAGCGTTAGTCCGGTTCTTACATTAACCGCCCCTTAAAACAACAATAGCTGATAATTAAATAATTATCAGCTATATCTTTGTACTCCCGAAGGGAGTAATATTTTTAAAACAAAGCAAAACAGAAATAAACATATTCTATTGATTTAATGCACATTTACAAAACAATTACTCCTAATTATGTTTGGTTTTGTTGTGCAATATTGCGTATATGTTGTGCAAAAGCCTTATATTTGCACAACCAAAAACAATAAAGAATGGCAACCGTAAAAGCATTTATTAGAACTGGCAAAAAAGACAGAGAAGCTAATATCAGGTTTCGTATTTCAGATGGACGAAATGTTCAACTATACCACAAATCCGAACTCTTAATACTACCTTCCTTATGGGATGAAAAGAGAGAGCAATATAAAGCTAAATGCATCGTCAAAACAGAAGACCGCATACAGTTAAATACAGCGATATCAGATCGTAAAAAACTACTCCTTTCTATCTACAATGAAACCCCAGACATAACGAGCGAGAAGCTGGAACAACTTGCAGATGAACATCTACATCCCGAGAAGTACCATAAAAGCAACAATAACTTTTTCGATCTAATGGAAAGCTATCTGCAAAAGAAGAAGTTGTCAGAAGTTAGAGAAAGAAACTTTCAGGTACTCTTACGATCATTGAAGCGATATGAACTATTCATTTCAGCTTGCCATAAAAAAGATTTTAAACTAGACATTAACAAGATAGACACCGATACAATTGAAGATATAGAAAGCTTTCTTCGTAATGAACATACACTTTATAATGAATATCCTGAGATTTACGAAAAAATCCCGGCAGTAATCGGTACGATACGCAAAGTACCAAAGCCTCAGCCCAGAGGCAATAATACTATATGCGCACTCTTCAGCAAATTTAGAGCTTTCTATAATTGGTGCAACAAACAAGGAATAACCAACAATCGCCCTTTTGAAAAATACAGTGGCAATACAACAGAGAAGTACGGAACCCCTTTCTACCTAACATTAGACGAACGTAATATCATAGCGGACTTTGATCTCTCAGCACGACCACAATTAGCAATACAAAGAGATATTTTCATCTTTCAGTGCTTAATCGGATGCCGCGTTTCTGATTTGCTAAAAATGACCCAGGACAACATCATTAATGAAGCAGTAGAATATATACCACATAAAATCAAAGATGAACGTCCTACGGTGGTCCGTGTACCTCTTAATCGACGTGCAAAAAAATTAATTGAAAAATATAAGGGCGTTGATACAAAAAAGCGTTTATTCCCGTTCATTAGTGCTCAAAGGTATAATGACGGCATAAAAGATATACTCCGGTTATGTGGAATAGATAGATATGTAACCATACTTAACCCCACTACAGGAGAAGAAGAAAAACGACCAATTTATGAAGTATCCTCTTCACATATGGCTCGTAGGACGTTTATTGGCAACCTTTATAAAAGAGTAAAAGACCCTAATTTAGTAGGTTCATTGTCTGGACATACAGAAGGTAGCAGGGCATTTACTAGGTATAGAGAGATAGACGATGATATTAAGAAAGAAATTGTTGATATGCTTGAATAATGAACGAATTGTATATATTACATTTAAAATTTGAGTTCCCTCCATAAAATACTGTCCGTAATTTTATACAAATCAAAAATCACGGACAGCTCTTTTTTTTAATTTATACAATCGGATAGTCCTAACTGATAATAGCCATCCAAACACCACTATAAAAACAATTAATAAATAAAAAAGTACTTCTATATTTTTCTATCTAACATTGTGGTAAATAGATCAATTCTTTTATTTTGCCAAGCTTACCATTGAAGCAACCATCGCAGCTATAGAAGCAATGGAGCTACTCATGCCAACAGCTCCTGCCGTAGTCATTTTCTTCCGTTCTCCTTTGCTGGGCACAATTATTTCACACCCGGGTTCAATGGCATTTGCCGTATTTCTTCTCAATCGGGAAACTGTACCATTCATATATACAACATAAGCACGCCGTTTCAAGGCCCGGTTTCCAAAACCACCGGCTTGTCCTATATAATAATCAATTCCACTTCCTTTCTGATAAAGCACAGTATTGGGGTACATCACAGCACCGTTAACAGTCACGGTACTGACATACTTAGGAACAAAAAGTACGTCGCCCTCCCGTAATACCAGATCTTCATCCGATTTCGGCTTTGCCAGAGCTTTTTCAAGTTCAATACCGACAGAGTAAGTCTGATCCACTTCCAAAGAAGATAAAGAGACCGAATCTTTTCCGGTTCCCTTTGTTGCAAACCGAACTGCATCTTGCTTTTGCCGGATTTCATCCGCCGTCATCCTGCGCATCAGACGCGCACCTTTCGCATAGGCGCTCTTCGATAACCCTCCGGCTTTTGCTATCAAGTCACTCAGCCGTTCATTCTTTTTAGTCAGCGCATAGTTTCCTGTAAATGTAACTTCCCCATTGACCGTCACATTTGCCTGCTTTTGATACCCTGGACTTCTACGTACAAACACCATATCATAAGGTTCCAATTTCAGTGTATTGCTCTCTCCTATCAACAGTCCATTTTTCAATTCTACTGTAAAGCTTTTCCCTATCACAGTAGAAGAAGAAACACTTTTAGGATCTTTAATTCGTCGTGACACATCGATACGAACAGTCGAAGCCGATTCCAATAATCCGCCAGCTTTTAAAATCAAGTCCTGAACACTCATATTCCGCGCAAAGGGAAAATAACCCGGTTTTGCCACGTCACCATAAATGAAGAGAACTCCTTCTTTTTCCAATTCCTTTATACTTGAGATATAGAGTACATCATTCTTTTGCAGAGGTAAATCGGGTGCAGTTCCTGCCATAAGTTTTTTCAGATCAACAGGAATCATTTCATGAGACAGATCTTCACGCTCCCGCCTCAACAAGGCTCTATTAAGAAAAGCATCTCCACGAAGACCTTCCGCCTGTTGTATCAGCCACTTTATAGTCCCCGTCACACTATCCAACTGATACATGCCTGAACGATAAACCGCTCCATGAATTTCTACTTTATTTGAAAAACGTCCCAATACCGCCTCAACGGACACTTCATCGTTATCAGTCAGAATAAAGTTATCGTAATCCTGTTGATCCACATTATATATTTGCTTCTCCCTTCCGCTACGACGCACCAGACGGACCGTATTCCGATAAGCATCTCCGGTAAATCCACCCGTATAACCAATCAAAGTAGCTAAACTTTCTCCATGTTTCATTTCATAGATCATCGGTCTCTTCACCTTTCCCGATATACTAACCAAATTTTCATAAGGGAATACCAAAATCACATCTCCTTCCGACAAACGTATATCATCTGTAAGTTTTCCTTTCATAATATACTCATACACATCCACATCAGCTACTTTCATACCACTTCGTACGACTTGAATGGTTCGTAAACTGCCTATACGATTAACTCCTCCGGCACGATACAAAGCATGAAACACCGATGCAAAAGCCGATAACCGATACGTACCGGGAACTTCCACCTCTCCCATCACATTGACCATAATGGAACGTATTTTTCCTAACGTCACCTTGATATGTGCCGATTCTCCGGAGATAGCTGCATAAATCTTACTAAATTCATGCCGCAAATATCGTTCAGCCTCCTCCATATTCATACCACTCAGGTAGATAGGACCGATATTCTCCACCATGATATTACCTTCCGGAGAAATAGTCTCTCGTACCGTATTTTCCGAAGTTCCCCATACATTGATAATCACTTCATCCCCCGGCCCCAACCTATAATTTTCCGGAGTAGGAATATTTAAATTTGGCTCAAATGACAAATTCCGGCTGGCAAATATATTGCGTCCAAAAAATTTTCTATACCCACCACGATCAAAATCCCCCCTTTCCCTATATTGCTGTGCCATCACTCCTCCTGCAGCAAGCACAAATAGAAAGAACAACAATTCTTTTTTACTCATCCTTCCATTTCTGGAATTAATTCTCTCAATACATACAAAAAAATAAAGAACAACAAGTAACAACATAAACATACAAAGTTTAAAATTTAAAAATTAATTACTAATCAAGCGAATAACAATATAAATAAATACAAATTACATTAAAAACACACTCAATGCGAAATCTTAAAAAACAAACATAACCTTCAGAAACCTACATCTTTCGTAGTAAAAACAATAATAAAAGCAAAGGAAGTGAAAATATCTTTTGCGACTATTATCAAGATACAAAAATGACTAAATAAAACCTACAGTGGTATAAAATTGACATTTAGGTTACAAAATTCATATTCTTAGATAATTTATCACAATCACCACTCAAACACATCATAACTCACTCCAATCCCAACATAGTGACTTGCCTTATTCCCAGAAAAGCCGTATCCGACCTGTACACCCAGCCCGAACCGTTTCCGCTTTGCCCGCTCTCTGACGAACACAGTCCTCGTTTTGCTGTACACCTCTATACTATCCAGCTTTGCCCGGTAGCCCGACACATAAGCCGTATAAAGGCTATCTTTGTAGATTTTCTGCGTAATAGGCAAATACACTGTATCCCGGACTGTATCGC
>OGFW01001882.1_pt1 | contig 14554 bp, 10 predicted proteins | sample 1570991 | NCBI WGS metagenome assembly OGFW01 (sample SAMEA2582074, study PRJEB24529) | metagenome | biome: Human gut stool | place: China | collected 2011
TCGATCTGGCGACACTTGTCGATGTGCTTTCCGGAACTTTCAACGTCCGTATCAACAACCCGGAGCAGTGCCGCCATACGCTCATCAACCGAAAGTTGCGTCTGACGCATTTTCTCGACATCCTGCGCAACAATCTGATTGCCTACAGCCAGCGATAGGCAGTCTGTTTTTATTCAGCATCACGCTCCGGGGATTCATCTCTCGGAGCGTTCTTTATGCGGTGCGGACAGTGACGGACTGGAGCGGACATGGGTACCTGTTTTTCTGCCGGAGATGTATCTTCGGGACTTTTAATATTCTCTGCCATGCAACAGGAAGATGATTTGAAAGCCCTTGAAAATATCGTGCAGTTCGCCCGCGGGCTGGGCGTGTTTTTTTTGGTGCTGCACGTGTATTGGTATTGCTACGAATGGCTCTCGTCATGCGGCCTGACCTACGGTTATGCCGACCGTCTCCTGCTCGATATCCAGCGGACAACTCTTCTTTTCTCCTCTCCCGTCATTACGAAACTCTGCGCCTTTCTGTTCCTCGCGCTTGGCTGCTACGGCACGAAGAGCGTCCGCAACGGCAGGGTCGACAGGCGGCATATCGTCGCTGCCGCCTGCCTCGGCTTCCCGCTGTTCTTTCTGAACGGCTTTCTGCTGTCGCTGCCCGCTGGGATCGGCTTCCAGGGCTGGAGCTACACGCTGACCCTTGGTGCGGGCTACCTCAGCCTGCTGGCCGCCGGCGTGTGGCTGCGGCGTCTTCTGAAACAGCCCCTTGCCGACGACCCGTTCAATGACCGCAATGAAAATTTCCTTCAGGAAGAACGTTATCTCAACAACGAATATTCAGTGAATCTTTCCACCCGTTACCGCTATAAAGGAGCATGGCGCGAGGGATGGATCAATGTCATCAACCCGTTCCGTGCGACGCTAATCCTCGGAACTCCCGGTTCGGGTAAGAGCTACGCGGTCTTAAATAACTATATCAAACAGCATATCGAGAAGGGATTCTCGATGCTCATCTATGATTATAAGTTCGACGATTTGACGCGCATCGCCTATAACCACTTGCTCCGGCATCTGGACAAATACACCGTCAAACCGAGATTCTGCATCATCAACTTCGACGATCCCCGCCGCTCGAACCGCTGCAATCCCATCGACGCCCGCTTCATGGACGATATCTCGGATGCCTACGAAAGCGCCTACGTCACGCTTTTGAACCTCAATAAGACGTGGGTGGACAAGCAGGGTGACTTCTTCACCGATTCGGCCGTCATTCTGCTGGCGGCGATCATCTGGTACCTGAAAATCTATGACAACGGACATTATTGTACCTTCCCGCACGCCATCGAGTTTCTGTGCCAACCTCTCGAAAAGATTTTCCCGATTCTTTCATCTTATCCCGAACTGGAAAACTACCTCTCACCCTTTATGGATGCGTGGAAAAGTAATGTGCAGGATCAGTTGCAGGGACAGGTGGCGTCGGTGAAAATACCTCTTTCGCGTATGATCTCTCCGCAGCTCTATTGGGTGCTTACGGGCAATGACTTTACACTCGACATCAATAACCCTGAGGAGCCGAAAATCCTCTGCATGGGCAACAACCCCGACCGGCAGAGCATCTACGGCGCGGCGCTGGGACTCTATAATTCGCGCCTTATCCGGCTTATCAATAAAAAGGGGAAATTGAAATCGTCGCTTATCATCGACGAACTACCGACGATTTATATCCGGGGGCTGGATAACCTCATAGCCACGGCCCGCTCGAACAAGGTCTCCGTCTGTCTGGGATTTCAGGACTTTTCGCAGTTGGAGCGCGACTACGGGGAGAAAGAGGCCAAGGTCATCACTAATACTGTGGGCAATATCTTCTCGGGACAGGTCGTGGGCGACACGGCCCGCACCTTGTCGGAGCGTTTCGGCAAGATCGTGCAACTGCGCGAGTCGCACTCGGTATCGAACGAGAACGTCACCACCTCGACCAATACGCAGTTGGAAACACTGATCCCTGCCTCGAAAATCTCCAACCTCACGCAGGGCATGTTCGTCGGCTCGGTCGCCGACAACTTCGACGAGCGTATCGAGCAGAAGATCTTCCATGCCGAGATCGTCATCGACAACGATAAGGTCAAGGCGGAAACAGCAGCCTATGTCCCCATTCCCGAAATATCCTCTTTTGTCGGTGAGGACGGCAAGGATCACATGGAGGAGATCGTCAAAGAGAATTATTACCGTGTCAAAGCCGACGTTGCGGAGCTTGTCCGCCGGGAGATCGCACGTATCGAAGCCGATCCGGATCTCGCGAAACTTTTACCCAAGAAAAAACCGTAATTTTTGCCTCGGTGCGGACTGGAGCGGACTGGAGCGGACATGGGCATCGTTTCGGAAAACATGCTTCTATATTCGCGGCATGAACCTTTTGTTTCACTTAAAACATTTTGTGTTATGCCCGAAGAAAATCAGAATCAAAAACCGATTCAGACCCCCGAACAGGCCGATCCGAAGTACAAGGAAACGCTCCTGCTCTACAACGAGCAGAACGGCGCCGTGGAGGCCGTCTCCGACCTCAAACAAAGCGGTAACCAATACAAGGTTACGACGACGCAACCGCTCACGGCCAACAAACCGGCGTTCTACGAACTTCGCAACAGCTCCGCAGTCGCGGCCTTCATCAAGGGCTTCATGTCGCAGGAGAACGCCAAGCCGTTTCATTTTCTGAAAGTCGCCGCCGACAAGGCCAGCGAAGTCACACAATCGCTGCTGCGCCTTGCCGACAATCCCAAAGACCCTGAGGGCCTCAAAGCCCTTTACGATCATCGCGTCACCTCGTACCAACTCGAAAAGGTCAAGTTCGACACTCCGGATCTGAAGTTGCAGGAGCTGAAAGAGATGGGTATCATCGTTACTCCCAAAGAACTGGAGGCGATGAAGCACGGCCTTCCGACGACGGACCTGCATGACGTGACCCTCAAGATCGGCAATATTCCCGTCGCAGGTCAGTTCGCCCTGCATCCCTATAAGGACATGAACGGTGATGTGCAGGTCGGTCTGACGAGTGCCCTTCCGCGTCCGGAGTTCGAGCGCGAAGAGTACCGGATGATGTTCTCCACGAGTGAGAAGGAGCAGCTGTTGGCCGGAAAGACCCCCGACCGGCTGTACGAACTTCCCAATCCGCACACGGGAGAGAAGGAGTGGTGCTTCGCCACGCTGAATCCCGCGACGAACCGCCTTGTCACCATTCCGAAAAACGAAGTTCCCGATCTGCGTTATTTCAACGGCGTGCGTCTGGATGATACGCAGCAGAACGAACTGGCTCTGGGCGGCCGCGTCTTCGTCGAAGGCTGCTCCATGCGCGGCAGCGACATCACCTATTCAGGCAAAGTGGGCTTCGATGTCCTCTCGAACGAATACAAGATGACCGACTACCAGTTCAGCCGCCCCTATATCTCTCCGCAACTCGACAAACAGCTCGACGACCGTCAGCGCACGGCCCTGCTGAGCCCCGAAGGTCTGGATTGTTCGAAAGAGAAGGAACATCCCATTCTGGGCAAGAACGGCAAGGCGCTGAATTGTATCCTGCGTATCGACCCCCGCTCGAACGGCGTGGTCTACGATTTCTCGCAGCAGCGCCGTCAGGAGCAACAGGAAAAGCAGGAGCAGAAGGCCGAGAAAGCGCAGGAGCAGGCTCCGGATCAGGGTCAGGGCCGCGGTCGCAAACGCTAATCCGCTCCTGCGATGGAAACCCCCGATGAAAAATGGTTCCGGGAGCGCCTGCGGCATTTCCTCGAAATACGCCATCCTCCGCGTCAGTTCCACCATGTGATGATCGAACGGCGCAGCCGTCTGGCCTTCGAAAGCTACGCACAAAGCGTCGAGCTGGGAGTGCCTGCCGCTTCGGCTGTCCGTGCCGCCGACAAAGTCCTGTTCCGGGGCCTGCTTTTCTCGAAATACGACACCGTTCACCTGATTCTCACCACGGACTTTCCGGCTATTCCGGAAAACCAACGGCAGGAGATCGCCCTGCGACTGGTGCGTATCTGCGCTCCGATCTTTCGGGCCTACGATCTGAAAGACGACTTTTCGGAACGCCCGGAATTCCGGCAGCTCAAAGAAGAACTCCGCACCGACATCCGCACATGGATCGACGAGAACGGCGTCCCGGGCTACCACAGCCCGGCGCGCAAGGAAAAGCCGCCTGTCCCATACTCCGAACAACCCCGATATCCAAAACGCAACAAGCGTAAATAGTTCATTCACTTAATTTCTTATTACACGATGAAAAAGATTCTTTTTGCTGCGGCCGCCATAGCCGCCGCCCTGTTCGCCTCGTGCGACAAAACCGACGACACGCTCGACCCCGCGATGCCTGAAACATCCGACACTGCACGGATCGCCATCACGCTCACCGGAGCGGACGAGGCCGACACCCGCGCGTTCTTCGACACTTCGGCCAAGGCCGAGGCGTGGGAATCCTCGCTCTCGTCGCTCTCGGTCTTCGCCTTCGACAATAGCGGAGCACTTATCATCCGCCGTGACTTCACTTCGTCGGAGCTCGCTTCCAAATCGGCGACCTTCGCGCTTCCCAAATCTGCGGCCGGCACCGAGTGCTCATTCTACGCCGTAGCGAACTACGACGCCTCGTCGGCCAAGACCCGCGCAGCCCTTACGGCCCTCGTGGAAAAGTCGGCTGCCGACTATAACGGCACCTTCGCCGAAGTGTCCTCCGCGGCCAAACGTTCGGGCGGCTTCGTGATGTCGGGCTCGACATCGAAAACCATCGGCGCCGTGAATTCCACGACGTCGGTAGGCATCACGCTCAAACGTACCGTAGCCAAAGTGGCCCTCCAGACGACCATAGACCCGTCGTTCGCCGACAAGTACGCCGGAGAGCTCACGATCAACTCCGTAAAACTCTCCAAGGCAGCCTCTCAGTCTTCGGTCGTAGCCGGCACGCCGACGCCCGGGGCCATGAGCTACACGCATACCCAAACCCTCGCCGCGGCATCGGGTAAATACAACGCCCTGTTCTACTGCTTCGAGAACGGCTCTTTAACGGCAGGAAACCGTGTGCTGCTGGAAATCAACGCTACATACGATCTGGACGGCAACGGCTCGACCACGGACGACCGCTCGGAGGTGACCTACTCGGTGGAGCTGACGGGCAAGGCCGCGGGCGAGATCCTGCGCAACGGCTACTACCGTATCGCGGCCAATATCACAGGTCTCGTAGGTCAGGATTGCGCCGTGACGGTGACCGTCGCCGACTGGGAGACACCCGTCACGCAGTCCGTCGAACTGGGAGCATAGTCCGCATGTCGTACCGGGTTCCGTCCTGTGTTTCGGGCGGAGCCCTTTTTCTTTCAAAGCTATGAAAAGATTATTATATATCCTGTCGATAAGTCTTGCCGCGACCCTTATGGGCTGCATCGCCGAAGACAGGTCGGCATGCCCTCATCCCCGCGGCGTTTCGGTTCGGCTGACAGTATGTCCCGACCCGATGACGGCCGTAACCCGCACTACGGACGAAGAGGCGCTCCGCGACCTGAACCTCTATCTCTATGACGATGACGGCGAGATCGTCCTGCACCGCTACCAGAGCTCTTCGACGCTGCGCTTCACGTCCTTGCCCGGCAACTACCTGCTGCGTATCGCCGCCAATATGGGCCGTGACCTTGGTGAGAATCCCGCATCGGAAGACTTCACCGTTACGCACGCCGACGAGTACGATACGCTGCCGATGTCCTATGAGGGCGACGTTACGATCACGTCCTCGTCCGGCGGTATTCTGACACTTCCGGTCGTGGAGGTGCAGCGTGTCGTGACGAAGGTATCCTACGATATCGCCGTCAAACCCGCAGACATCGAGCTTCGCTCCGTGCAGCTTTGTTCCGTGCCGCGTGCGGTGTCGGTCTTCGACGTGGCGGCCCGGCCGTCGGACGCCCCCGACGACTACACGGACTGCCCGGAAAGCGGGATTTCGGGACAGCATATTTCGGGGAACTGCTATCTGCTTCCGAATATGCAGGGCACGGTTCCGTCCATTACCGACCAGCGCGATAAGAATCCGGACAATGCCCCCGCGAATGCGTCGTATCTTCTGATCCGGGCTGTACGGGGAGCTAAGGTATTGGCCTATTACATTTACCTGGGCGATAACAACACCACGGATTTCAATGTCCGGGCCAACGTACATTACCGGCTCGCGATTTCGATCCTTGGCGACAGCGAGGTCGACACCCGTGTCAGCAGCTATACGCTCAACGTCTATGACTCTTACGCGGAAAATGCGATCGGCGGCTACTGCACATACGACGTGATGGGCGAACTGTTCGTCGAGGTGGAGGGCAATCCGGCGCCCCTGACGCTGCGGGGACACATCACGGCCTCGCAGGGCGACAGGGATCGCCTGCTCGTGGACGATGCTTCCATCGGCACGGGCCGCGATCTGGAGCTTGCGAACCAACCGGGGCTGAATGAATATTTCCTTTACTACGACCTTCCGGTCTATACTACGGCGAACTCCCAAGTAGTCTATACCGTAACGGTCGAAGACGATGCGGGCCTTGCGCAGTCGTTCGACTTCCGCCGCCGCTTTGCAAACCGCCTTCAGGTCGTCGTCGAGACTGCCGACAACGGCAAAGGTTGGGTGAACGTCTCCCAAGCGCTCTATGACGCTGAAATCTCCGGAACGCGCAATCACGTCGTCATGTGTCACGAGATGGGTTGTACGCTGGTGGCGCTTCCTGCCGCGGGCTACCGCTTCGAGGGATGGTACACCACGGACGGCTATACGCAGCGGCTGTCGTCATCGACGACCTATCTCTACACCCCCGCATCGAACGATGCGTCGATCTTTCCGAAATTCACGGCCAACACCCGGCCGCTCGACGACGAGGGTACGGCCAACTGCTATATCGCGCCGGAATTGAATACCTCCTATTCGTTCGACGCCGCGACGATGGGTAACGGCCGCACGACGCTCAACGTCACTCCCAAGCGTCTGTCGGGCGTCTCTGCCCGCATACTGTGGGAGACGGGAACGCTGAGCGAGGCGATCGTTAAGGATGTGCGATATCAGGACGGACGAATCACCTTTACGACCGGTACGACGCACGGCAACGCCGTGGTCGGGCTTTTCGACAGCCGTGGGGAATGCCTCTGGTCGTGGCATATCTGGGCCGTGGACTACGATCCGGCGGCCACGGCACAGACCTATGCTTCGGGAGCTGTCTTTATGGATCGTAACCTCGGAGCGCTGGAAACGGATTATACACTGCCCGCCTCGCGCGGCCTTTACTACCAGTGGGGTCGCAAAGACCCGTTCCCGTATCCGGCCACGGCGACGGACGCTTATATACAGGCTCCGACCGTCTATGCCGCGGGATTCGAATATGCCGAGAGCGATCCGCGGACTTCCGGAACCGAGTCGCCCTACGACGTGATGACCCTCGAATGGGCCACAGCGCATCCTACGACCTATATGGACGGCGTATCCTTCGAAGATTGGGAAGAGTGGCGGACGTCGTTGGACTGGCTCTGCGACCACCACCCGAACCTCTGGGGCAACGTTACGACCGGGAAAAACAATATCAGCCGCACCAGCCATAAATCCGTTTACGACCCGTGCCCTCCGGGGTGGAAAGTGCCCGGTGCCGAGGATTTCGCAGGAGTAGAACGGGTAAGCGTTGCGGCGCCTTATTACATTACGATCCGCTGCAACGGCACGCAGACGGCGAAAATACCTTTGGGCGGAACATTCTATGATGGACGCTATGACCGCAACGGGTCGCTCGGAAGGCTCTACACGAACGCTCCGTATTATCTTCACTGGGACGACCTGACCGGCGTGTTCCACGACGTAGCCTGCACCTCGATCGTATTCAACACGAGCAACTACCCGCCGTTCGTCAATACGACGGATTATTACCGCTATGCCGCCAACCCCGTGCGATGTGTCCGGGAGTAGTTGAAACCTCGTAAAATTCCGACTGCCATGAAAAGATACCTGTGGATATTCGCAGTGCTCCCGTTTCTGTGGAGCTGCATCGCCGAGGACAGATCGGCATGCCCGCAACCCCGCGGCGTTTCAGTCCGCATGTCCGTATGTCCCGACCCGATGACGGCCGTGACCCACGCTGCGGACGAAGAGGCGATCCGCGACCTGAACCTCTACCTTCTCGACGCCGACCGTAATGTCGTCCTGCACCGTTACCAGAGTTCCCCGACGCTGCGCTTCGAGTGTCTGCCGGGCGACTACCTGCTGCGCATTGCGGCCAATATGGGCCGCGACACGGGCGATAGCCCGGCATGGGAGAATCTCGCCGTTACGCACGCCGACGACTACGATATGCTGCCGATGGCTTATGAAGGCGAGGTGTCGATTCCCTCGTCCGATGAAACGATAGTGCTTCCGACCGTCGAGGTACAGCGCGTCGTGGCGAAGGTCACCTACAACATCTCTGTCGCACCGGATGCCGGAGACATCCGCCTGCACAGCGTCCAACCCGTGAACCTTCCGGCCCGGGCGCAGGTCTTCGACCCCGGCCGGCGAGCTGCGGAATATACGGCGGGAGAAATCGTCGGCTCGTCGTCGCAGACCCTGACGGGGACGTTCTACATGCTTCCGAACCTGCAGGGCGAGGTTCCCTCGATCGCCGACCAGCGGGACAAGGGCCCCGCGAACGCCCCGGCGGACGCGACGTTCCTGCGCATCCGCGCCCTGCGAGGCTCCAAGGTGCTGGATTACTGCGTCTATCCGGGCGGCAACAACACCTCGAACTTCGACATACGGGCCAATACGCACTATACGCTTGACATCACGATTCGTGGCGACGCCGAGGTCGACACCCGTATCCGGGCCTATACCGTAGAGGTGCAATGCACGCCGGAGGCTGCGCTGTCGAACGGTTTTCTGCTGGAGCGGCAGCCGATGCGTCTGACGCTGCGGCTCGGCGGGCATTACGAAGAGGCCGGGGTCGAAGCCTTCGTGGAGCTGAAGACCGGAGACGTGCGGTATTTCGGTTTCGAGGGCCAATGGGGCGCCGTTGCAAGGACGATGGAGATCCGGGGCCCGGAGAACGACTACGATATCCGTTACTGGCCGCCGTCCTTCACGCGCGAGGAGTGCCGCTTTATGTTCCGGATTCATATCCTCGACCGTTACGGGGAGGTCGCCTCGTTCAGTTTCCCGTACTGCTACGCCCACCTGCTTCGGGTCTATACTAAATGGTTCGACGGCAGCAACGGGAAAGGCACCGTCGCCTCGCCCGACGCGCTGCGTGTGGTCGAAGATATGACGCTCGCTTCGTGGTACTCGCTCGTCTACTGTCCGGGCGAAGGCTGCACGCTCGTCGCCGAGCCCGATGCGGACCGGTTGTTCGAGGGCTGGTGCCGGAATGCCGACCATACCGGGGTTCTGAGCTACGAGGAGCAGTACCCTTTCTCCCCGGACGACGATCCCGCAGTTATTTACGCTTATTTCAGATAAAACCATGAAAACCCTCATCCATATCCTTTGGGGAACGCTGCTTTTCGCCGGCTCCTGCTCGGACGAGATGCCCGTATGTACTCCGGCCGTACACGGCCCCCGGCATGTGACCTTTACGTTCTCCTGCGACGCTCTGCCCGGCACGCGGGCTGTTGCGGACGAGAGCCGCGTCGAGGATATCAACCTTTACCTGTACCCGGCAAACGATGCTCAGGCACGGCACGTCTACGCCGCCTCGCAGCGCACTGTCGCGCTGGAGCTTCCCGACGGCCGATACACCCTCTATGCCGTCGCCAACCTCGGCACGGACACCGGGCCGCTGCCCGAAGCCGAGGTGCGGGCGCTGCGCAGCGCATGGAACCCTGACGGATCAGACTCCGGAACGCTTCCCATGTCCGCCATGCGGACGTTTACCGTGCGCGGCACGACGCAGATCGCTATTGAACTCGTGCGGGCCGTGGCGAAGGTCGATTTCAGCTATACGGTGGCTGCCGATTTCAGAAATTCGCTCTCCGTGCGTTCCGTACGTCTGTGCAACGTCCCGCGCTTCGCGGCGCTCTTCGGCGAGGGCCGCATCACCGCAGACGGGGAGTGCGCCGCGACGGAAGCCTTCCCGGCGGACGACGACGGCTATTCCGCCGTTTACTACCTCCCGGAGAACCTGCAGGGCAAGAACGTCTTGATTCCGGGACAGGAGCAGAAGAACGAGGCCAACGCCCCGGAATATGCCGCTTATATCCTGATCGAGGGCGAGGCGGACGGCCTGCACGTCGTCTACCGCATCTACCTGGGGGAGAACAACACCTCGGACTTCAACATCGCCCGCAACCGGGTCTACCGCATCGAGGCCCGGATTCTGGGACGCAATACCGTGGACTGGCGGGTTTCGACCACCGAGGTATCCGTGACGCCTTTCACCGAACGTCATGCGCCCGGCAGAACCGCCACGGCGCAGCTCCGGGTCGTCGGCACGAACAACGACCGGAGCACCTGCGTCCTGACCTGCGAGCGGGAAGAGGGTGACGGCGATGTTACCTTGGACGGCGAGCCGATTCTCTTCGGAGTGCCTTATCCGTTCCTCTCCGGCGACGGGGAGAGAATCGCGGAGATCGCCTATACGCAGCAACGGGAGGGCGACGTGCGGCTGCGCCTCGTCCTGACCGACGAAAAAGGGTTGCATGCCGAGCGGGTGCTGCAGACGAGCTATGTCCGCGAGCCGCTGCGGGTATCCTTCACGCAGGACAAGTTTGAACTGGCGGCGCTCGACCGCGCCCGCGTGGACTTCACCGTCGAGCAGGACGACTACGACGGGACTTATACCGTGCAGGTCGAAGGTACGCCGACCCTGTTCCGGAACCTGACGGATGACATCGGGCCCGTCACGGGCTATACGGTGGCGGGGAACGGCACCTACCCGCTGCGTATTCGTCCCGAGGCCGTCGGGGAGAATCCCTACCGCATCACCGTGACGGATGAAAAGGGCAACAGCGCCTTCTTCGACTCCTTTGTCACGGGAATCAAAACCGTTTCCTGCTTTACGTGCTCCTTCAGTAAAATATCGGGCGGTATCGAGGTCGTTGCGGAAGGGACCTATCCGGTTATGAACGATCTGACGATTACCCTAAACCCCACAGTGACGGTAGTGCTGCGGGGCGGGGCGACCAAGACGCTGACCTGTACGATGAACGTAAAGATCGAGGCGGACCGGATGAGGGGACGCGCCTCGGCGACGCTCGATCTCGGAACTGGCTACACGGACTACTTCATGACCGATTACGAAGCGACTTTCTCCCGCACGGCATCCGAGAACGGAATGGTCGAATACGCCGTACAATAATCTTCAAACAGACAGAACAAATGAAAACGAAACGAATATTCATTACGGCGGTCTTGCTGTTGGCGGCCTTGTGGGGCGTGCCCCGCCGGGCTGCGGCGCAGATCTTCGCCGTAAGGGCCAACGCCCTTGCCGCATGCGGCGCGACGCTGAACGCCGGGGCCGAAGCGGCCTTGACGGACAACTGGTCGCTGGAGCTGTCCGGCTACTGGAACCCGGTGCAAACCGCATCCCTCTCGATGAACTTCCATGCCGTGCAGCTCGGCGGCCGCTACTGGTTCTACGAATCCTTCGTGGGACACTTTCTCGGACAGCACCTTACCTATGTCGGTTACGACCTCGGAAGCCGAACGAAACGCTATAAAGGTCATGCCTGCGGTCTGGGTGTCAGCTACGGGTATGCGTGGATGCTCTCGAAACGCTGGAACATCGCCGTCGAAGCCGGCGTAGGGCTTTACCGCACGAAGGACACGCGCCGCGACCCCACGGTCGGGGACTGGGACGACGAGTATATCTACCATTACCGCCGCTGGACGCTCGCGCCGACAAAGTTAGAGGTATCGTTTTCCTACATCTTTTAACGATGAACACACGTAAAATCATAACTGTAGGAATCACCGTCGGGGTTTTATGGATGATGTTCGGCTGTTCGGTGGCCGGACGGCTTCAGCGGCAGCAGATGACAGCCTCGCTCTCGCAGCTTACCCGCGCCGAGCGGCAGGAGCGGCAGCAGGACTACCGCCCGCAGGTCGTGAAGTTGCAGCGTGACAGCAACACGTTCTTTCTTGCTCCGGTCGATACGCTTGCCGACGGCGAGCGTGTCATGGCGCTTCAGATCGAGCAGGTGACGGTCGTGGCGAAGATGCGGTCTATTCCCGAGCGCAACGGTCGTGTCGTGCTGGATTTCATCGTGACGCTGCCCAGGCAGTTGTTGGGCAAGAGCCGCAGCGTCGTCATTACACCCATTCTGCACAAGCCCGACGAATCCGTGGCGCTCGAAGATCTGGTGATCCGCGGCGGACGCTTCTCGCTGCTGCAAGAGCGCGACTACTGGCAGTACGAAACCTATGTCGAACGCTTCCGCCCCGATACCGTGGGGCGCGAGGCGGCCTTCAACCGTTTCGTGAAGTTTCCCTATCCCGAAGACGTCCGGCTCGATTCACTGGTCGAAGGACGAAGCACCGTCACGTATTACTATTCCCAAGCAGTGAAAACCGACGAGACCTCGAAAAAGATGCTGGTAACGCTTCAAGGACAGGTGTTGGCCGTGGACGACAGCGCCTACCGGCTGCCGCCGTCCGATACGTTGAGCTACGTCGTATCTTCGATGCTCTCCTTCGTAGATACCGTGCCGAGGTATCGCATCAAGGTCATCGACAAGTTCGTGACCGTCGAAGATCGCAATTACATTCAGTTTTTCGTGGGCGATACCCGCGTGGTCGATACGCTGGGCGACAACCGGCAACAGCTGGACAAGATCACCGGCCTGATACGGCAGATCGTCGAACAGCAGGAGTTCTGGGTCGATACCATCACGCTGACGGCGGCATCGTCTCCGGAAGGAGCTTACGCTTTCAACGACCGTCTTTCGCAAGGACGGGCACAGGCATTGAAACGCTATCTTGTCCGCCGATACGGCAGAAGCATCGACACGATGCTTATCGTGCGGTGGGTGGCCGAGAACTGGCCGGAGCTGACGCAGCGCATTCGCACGGACAAAAGCATTGAAAACCGCGAGGCGATTCTTGCGCTAATTGCATCAGAAAAGAATCCCGACCGGCGGGAGCAGGCCATCCGGCTGCGGTTCCCGAAAGAGTATGCCTATATCCGTTCGGTGATCTACCCGCAGCTGCGGGCCGTGAATTTCCGTTACAATCTGCGCCGCAAGGGGATGGTAAAGGATACGATTCACACCACGGAGTTGGACACGACCTATGCCCGCGGCGTGGAGCTGTTGCAGAAACGCAAATACGCCAAAGCACTCTATATTCTGAACGACTACAACGACCGCAACACGGTCGTGGCCCATCTGTCGCTGGATCACAACGAGCGGGCGATGGAGTTGCTGGCCGCGATGCCCGAAGATGCCGCGACGGAGTACCTGCGGGCTATCGCCTGCTCGCGGCTGGGGCGCAAGGAGGAGGGCCGCCGCCATTTCCTCGAAGCCTGTCGATTGGACGAGCGCATGGAGTATCGGGGTAATCTCGATCCGGAAATTGCTGAACTCTTAAAATGACAAATTATTATGAAGCAACAAAAAATCAAGCATGCAATTCTGTTCTGTCTGCTTGTTGCAATTTGGGGTACACTGGCAGCTTCTCTTTTCGGCAGTTGCAATGTTTATGAATACGAAGAAGTGGAAATCATTCACTGTCCCCAAATACAGGACACAATACAGATTCCGGACTGGGAACCGGAGGAATAGACACAAGTGGCAGCGATCATTCAATCGCTGCCACTTTAGGTTTTTGCGGCAAAGGCCGACAATACAATTTATTTACGATACGGTCGCGCATCAACTGCATGGAGTTGAAATTACGCGAAATATTCTGGATGATCTCGATATAATTATCGCTATGACCTCCTTCTTCGTCAGTCCATTCGTAATAATAAGGTTTTATCGATACACAATTTTTATGCTCGAATAAAGTATTGAGCAATGTGCGGTCCGAATTGCCGCACGAATGCCCCATGATATAGATCTGATAGGGACCGGTGTCAATAAACTGAAGTAATTGACGGTAATTGTCCGTTTCCAGATAACGGATAGATTTGATATTGGTTAGGTAGCTATTATCATTCAGATTCGAAATAGTCTTATAATCCTCGTCCAGTTCGTCCCCATAACCGAAAATAACAGGATTCTGCTCATTATCCAATTCTCCGTGAATATGATTTACGGGAATGTCTGAATTTGCTGGAAGATATAAGTCGGCAGTCTTCGTATAGTTGAAGTTCAATAATAGGGTTCTCTCCGGATATGCAAATTCGTCGCAAACTGCACCATTGCCGTTTTTAATTTCTTCAATGAATTTGGACTTCAGCCCTTCATTTTCCCAGTTTGTTACGAGGTTTGATGCTATTGCAGCGAAACTCTCATCCGCCTTGGTTTCTTCGCCTGTCGATTCAATCCTGTTTTTCTCGGCCCACTTGTTCACGATATATTCCAGAAATTGCTTTTGAGCACTCACGGCGACATCACGAAAGTTAAATGGCTCATGAATAATTTGTTCAATATCCGGATTC
>OGFW01001886.1_pt1 | contig 14534 bp, 9 predicted proteins | sample 1570991 | NCBI WGS metagenome assembly OGFW01 (sample SAMEA2582074, study PRJEB24529) | metagenome | biome: Human gut stool | place: China | collected 2011
AAGAAAGAATGAAACAATCAAAGGCTTTAATTTTTGTGCAGTCTGAAAATTCACTAAAATCAATATGGTGTAAATATGAATTAAATTACTTCTGCGCCCTCAATAGCCCTATTTATGTAGTTGATAGAGAATCTATAGTCAACAATCTTTTTAGCCTTAGCCAATTGGATGACAATTGGTTTGTTGATCCCAATTACAAAAAAACAGCTCTAATTACAGGGGAAGAAATTAATTAAAATGCATTATGTCCTTTGTTGAAGATTAAAACAACCTGAAAGTTGTGCTATCTCAATTATTTATAGTACCTTTGCCTACAAAATAGGACAAAGGTATTTTTGATTCATACAATGGCTGAAGAAAAGATAGACAACGCTTTAGGAGAAGTAAAGAATATAATGGAAAACAAAAGAGAGGATTGGGTTTGCCATTCACAGGCTATAGCTGCAACTATGTCGGATCGGATGGAGGAACTTGGCATGACACAACGAGTGCTGGCTGAGAAAATGAATTGTACCCAGCAGTATGTTTCTAAAGTGTTGAAAGGTCGTGAAAATTTGTCGTTGGAAACCTTATGTAAAATAGAGAATGCATTAGGCATCAAGATATTGCAAGCTAGAATAAATAAGTAGTAACACCATAGCAGGACAAGAATATGTCAACACAAAGCGAAGCGGCATTGGAAGCCGGACTGATAGCCACACTCCGACAAATGGACTACGATTATGTCCAGATTGTCGAGGAAGATAATCTTTATGCCAATTTCAAGCGGCAGTTGGAGATTCACAACCGCAAACGATTGGAAGAGCACGGACGTACTGAGTTTACGGCAGAAGAGTTTGAGAAGATTCTCATATACCTTGAAGGTGGTACTCGCTTTGAAAAGGCAAAGAAACTCCGTGACTTATATCCGCTTGATACGGCTGATGGACAGCGTATATGGGTGGAATTTCTAAATAGGCAGCAGTGGTGTCAGAATGAATTTCAGGTTTCCAACCAGATTACGGTGGAAGGACGTAAAAAATGCCGCTATGATGTGACGATTCTAGTCAATGGTTTGCCACTTGTGCAAATTGAATTGAAACGTCGTGGCGTGGAACTTAAACAGGCATACAACCAAATACAGCGTTATCACAAGACTTCGTTTCATGGATTGTTTGATTATATCCAACTGTTTGTCATATCCAACGGTGTTAATACTCGCTATTTTGCCAATAATCCAAATAGTGGGTATAAGTTCACATTCACCTGGACAGATGCTGCCAATCATCCGTTCAATGAATTGGATAAGTTTGCCGTATTCTTCTTGGAAAAATGTACGCTTGGCAAAATCATAGGAAAGTATATTGTGCTTCATGAGGGCGACAAATGCTTGATGGTACTTCGTCCTTACCAATTCTATGCGGTAGAGAAAATTTTGGATCGTGTACAAAACTCCAATGATAATGGTTATATCTGGCATACAACAGGTGCCGGAAAAACATTGACCTCATTCAAGGCTGCACAACTTGTATCAGAATTGGATGATGTGGATAAGGTGATGTTTGTTGTTGACCGACATGATCTTGATACCCAGACTCAATCGGAATACGAAGCATTTGAACCAGGGGCTGTAGATAGTACTGATAATACGGATGAACTAGTGAAACGGCTTCAAAGCAACTCCAAGATTATCATCACTACCATTCAAAAACTTAATGCGGCAGTTAGTAAGACGTGGTATAGCAGCAAGATTGATGCTATCCGTCATTCACGTATCGTGATGATATTTGATGAGTGCCATCGCAGTCATTTTGGGGATAGTCATAAGAAGATAATGAAGTTCTTTGACAATGCCCAAATATTCGGTTTTACTGGAACACCTATTTTCACCGAGAATGCTGTTGATGGACATACCACGAAGGAAATATTTGGAAACTGTCTCCATAAATATCTTATTAAAGATGCAATAGCGGATGAAAACGTGCTTGGCTTCCTTGTGGAGTATTATCACGGCAACGAAATAGTTGATAACGATAACCAAGCTCGTATGGAGGAGATTGCAAGATTTATCCTTAACAACTTCAATAAATCTACATTTGATGGAGAGTTTGACGCATTGTTCGCCGTGCAGTCTGTTCCTATGCTTATACGCTATTACAAGATTTTCAAATCGTTGAATCCTAAAATCCGTATAGGTGCAGTATTTACATACGCAGCCAATAATAGTCAGGATGATGAACAGACCGGTATGGGTACAGGGCAGTATGCAAAAGAGAGTGTGGGTGAGGCGGATGAACTGCAAGCCATCATGGACGATTATAATGAAAATTTCGGCACATTTTTTACCACAGAGAACTTCCGTGCTTACTATGATGACATCAATCTGCGCATGAAAAAGAAGAAGGCGGATATGAAACCGCTTGATCTTTGTCTTGTTGTGGGTATGTTCCTTACAGGCTTTGACAGTAAAAAGCTGAATACGCTCTATGTGGACAAGAACATGGAATATCATGGTTTGCTGCAAGCGTTCAGCCGAACCAATCGAGTATTGAACGAGAAGAAACGTTTTGGTAAAATAGTTTGTTTCAGAGATTTGAAAAACAATGTTGATACGGCTATTAAATTGTTCAGCAACTCTGATAATCCTGAAGATATAGTACGTCCTCCGTTTGAGAAAGTAAAGCAGGAGTACAAGAGTTTGGCAACTGATTTTCTGCAAAAATACCCGACACCAAGTAGTATAGACTTCCTGCAAAGTGAAAATGACAAGAAGAATTTTGTATTAGCGTTCCGAGACATTATCCGTAAACATGCAGAAATTCAGATATACGAAGATTACAGCGAGAATGCTGAAGACCTCGGTATGACTGAACAGCAGTTTAATGATTATAAGAGTAAATACCTTGATATTACAGTTGGGTTTGTTGATCCACCTGCTGCACCGACAACTGTAGCTGAAGATCCAGCCCCATATGGAAATAATCAAGGGTTGGAAGATATTGATTTCTGTCTTGAACTTTTACATAGTGACATTATTAATGTGGCGTATATTCTGGAACTCATTGCGGAACTAGACCCATATAGTGATGATTATTCAGAAAAACGGAAGCATATCCTTGATACAATGATTAAGGATGCCGGAATGCGAGGCAAAGCAAAACTCATTGACGGCTTTATTCAAAAGAATGTAGATGAAGACAAGGAAAACTTCATGAATGGGCGCAATAGAGCAGATGGAACAAATGAATTAGAGGAACGTCTGAACCAATATATTGTGTCAGAACGTAATATGGCAGTGAGTGGTTTGGCTGACGAAGAACAAATTTCTGCCGAAGTGCTTAATCTCTACATAAAAGAGTATGACTATTTACAAAAGGAGCAGCCGGAGATTATACAAAAAGCATTGAAAGAGAAACATCTCGGTCTTATCAAAACTCGAAAGGCTTTGACGAGAATAATGGAAAGATTGCGTAGTATTATAAAAACTTTTAGTTGGGAATAATATAGAAAATAAGTTATGGCAGAATTAAATGTTAGTAGAAAAAACATGCAAGGTCTATTAAGTTTAAACGATCCTACAACAAAAGGAAAAATATTTGTTATCCCAGAGTACCAACGACCATATCGTTGGGAAGTTGATACTTGTGATGTCCTTTGGAATGACCTTAAAAATTTTTTTGAAGAACATAAAGATGATGATAGGGAATATTTTCTTGGTTCGATTGTTACTTGTGATGATACAGATGAACAAAACCGCATTAATATTATTGATGGGCAGCAGCGTATAACGTCATTTTTATTATTACTCCGTGCGTTTTACTATAAATTGGAAGATCAGCTTGTAGATAATCCTTCTGATGAAGAAGTAGAGGGATTAATGAAGTCTATAGAGCCGTGTATCTGGAAAATTAATCCGATGACAAAGAAGGTTTCTAACAAAAAAGAGACCCATATTAAGACTTTGGTTGCAACAGATGATGATAAAATTGATTTTGATTTGATTTTGGAAAAAGGACAACCTCGTGATAAATCGGCTTCTTACTATTCCCGTAACTATTCTTATTTTTTAAGCTGTTGTGATGAATATGCCAAAACCCATTTGAACGGTTGGAAAGAGTTCTGTCTGTTCATTTTAGAGCGTTGTATAATCCTTCCAATTGAGTGTTCAGACTTAGACTCTGCACTTACGATATTCGGAACATTAAACAATCGAGGTCTTCCTTTGGCAGATTCAGATATATTTAAAGCCGAATTATATAAAACTCAGCCATCTAAACAAACTTTTGCAGATAAGTGGAAAGAATTAGAAGCCACTATTTCAGGAGCTGGATTTAATCTTAATGATTTATTTCGCTATTATACTTTTATTGATCGAGCAAAACGTGGCGATACAAGTAAAGAAATAGGTTTGAGAAGTTACTATTCAGGCAAAGGGAATAAGTATCCAATATTCAAAACACAAAGTTTTTTTGATGACTTATGTGATTTGGGTACCTTTTGGACTTCTATATATACAAACGATGGCGGTTTCTGCGAAGAAGAAGCCGCTAAATATATTCAATGTTTATTGGCTTATCCTAATGAATACTGGAAATACCCTATATCTGTTTTTTATCATAGAAATAAGACACTAAGTAGCGAGGATTTCAAAAAAGCATTTACTCCATATCTTAAAAAACTTATGTCCTTTATGCTCGTAAGGTTTATTGAATCTCCGATGGTAAATGCAGTTAAACAACATGTTTTTAATTTCTGTGTAGATACATGGAGAAATGGAGAAATTGATTGTGCTGGATATCAAATTCCTAATGATTTTAAGACTAGAATAAATGCGTTCTCTTCATCTAGAATCACAAAGTCTTTGCTGCTATTGAACGCATATCTTTTTGATGATAAACAAACTCTGATTATTGGAAAATCTGAAATAGAACATATTTTTCCACAAAGTTGGCAGGATACTAATTATAATGGATGGGAAAAATCAGATGCAGAAACACATTTAAATATGCTTGGAAATAAAATTATTTTTGAAAAGAGATTAAATATTCAAGCAGGAAATAATTATTTTGGAAAGAAAAAAGATAGGTATAAAGAATCTAAAATTCTGGAAGTACAATCCCTGTCCAAATTATCTCAAAATGATTGGTTAAAAGATGATATTGAAAGACGCAATATTAGAATAATAGAACGTTTATATGATTTCTTTATGTCTAGTTTGCCTGTGGATTCTAATGAAGATATCACTCTTTTGTTTGAATTAAAGGTAGGAGAAGAGATATTTCAGTTGTATCAGATTGTGGATAATGACACAGGTGGAGTATCTTATCGTTTGAATACACATATTTATGATATGAATAATGCTGATATATTTAATAAAAAAATGATAGATGAGTCTGATGTTTATTCTGATTTATCTATGGCATTACAATCAATAGATAAAAAGGCATTTATTAGCGGTAATCTAAATTTAACTGATGATAAATTTCAGAATGACATTTTAAATTATATACGTTCTTGAAAAGAATACACAATATGAGCGAAGAATTACAACAGAAACTCCGTGACCAGCTTTGGGAGGTCGCAAATCGTTTGCGTGGCAATATGTCGGCAAGCGACTTTATGTATTTTACATTAGGTTTCATCTTCTATAAATACTTGTCAGAGAAAATAGAAAAGTATGCCAACAATGCTTTAGCGGATGACGAAGTGACCTTTAAGGAATTGTGGGAAACGGACGATGCCGATGCTATTGAATTGCAAGAGGAAGCAAAGAACCAATGCTTGGAGAATATCGGTTATTTCATTGAGCCCAAATTTTTGTTTTCGTCAGTAATTGAAGCTATCAAGCGAAAAGAAAACATTTTACCTATGCTTGAACGCTCATTGAAGCGTATCGAGGACAGTACTTTGGGACAGGACAGCGAAGATGATTTTGGCGGTTTGTTCTCAGATATTGACTTGGCTTCGCCCAAATTGGGCAAGACAGCTGATGATAAAAATACGCTCGTTAGTAATGTGCTTCTTGCATTAGACGATATAGATTTTGGATTAGAGGCATCGCAAGAGATTGATATATTGGGTGATGCTTACGAATATATGATTTCACAGTTTGCTGCAGGAGCCGGAAAGAAAGCCGGAGAATTCTATACTCCGCAGGAAGTCAGCCGTATCTTGGCAGAAATCGTCTCTATAGGACATCAGCGTTTGCGCAATGTCTATGACCCTACTTGCGGTAGCGGCTCGTTGTTGCTTCGTGCTGCAAGTATTGGCAATGCAGTAGATATTTACGGACAGGAAAAGAATCCGACAACCTACAATCTTGCTCGAATGAATATGTTGCTTCACGGCATTAAGTTCAGCAATTTCAAGATAGAAAACGGTGATACACTTGAATGGGATGCCTTTGGCGACACCCAATTTGATGCTGTTGTAGCAAATCCTCCGTTCTCTGCCGAATGGAGTGCTGCCGACAAATTCAATACCGATGACCGTTTCAGTAAGGCAGGAAGACTTGCACCACGCAAGACAGCCGACTATGCTTTTATCCTGCACATGATTTACCACTTGAACGAAGGTGGTACGATGGCTTGTGTTGCTCCGCATGGTGTACTATTCCGAGGAAATGCAGAGGGAGTGATCCGTCGTTTTCTCATAGAAAAGAAAAACTATGTGGATGCCATTATCGGTTTGCCTGCCAATATTTTCTATGGTACGAGCATCCCGACCTGTATTCTTGTATTCAAGAAATGTCGCAAGGAGGATGATAATATCCTTTTCATTGATGCCAGCAAAGAGTTTGAAAAGGTCAAGACACAAAACAAGCTTAGGGAACAGCATATTCAAAAGATTGTTGAGACCTATCGTGACCGTAAGGAAATAGAAAAGTATAGTCATCTTGCCTCTCTTCAAGAAATAGCCGAGAATGATTACAATCTGAATATTCCTCGTTATGTTGATACCTTTGAAGAGGAAGAACCTATTGATATTAAAGCTGTAATGGCAGAAATAAAGGAATTGGAAGCCAAACGTGCTGAACTCGATAAAGAGATTGAAGTGTACCTGAAAGAATTAGGCATTGTAGAATAGTTCAGAAAGTAATAACAATGGGTGAAAATGACAACATATCTCAGATGACACCTTCATTTGAGAATATATGCCGCAAGGATGAAAACGGGAACAAATACTGGAGTTCCCGTGACCTTTGTGGTGCAATGGGCTATTCTGCTTATTGGAAATTCCAACGGGTCATAGACAAAGCCATCAAGGTAGCCGGAGAGAAAGGAATGAATGTGGACGAGCATTTCAACCAAGCGGTTGATATGGTAAGGATTGGAAACGGTTCATTCCGCAAGGTGAATATATTCCGTCTTTCTCGTATGGCATGTATAATTATTGCGGAAAATGCTGATGGCAAAAAGTTGCTTGTTCAACAGGCACGAGACTTTTTCTCGCAATCTGTCTCAATGGCAGAATTTATGCATAATTCGCTAAGTTCTAATATATTATTGTATAAAACAGCCCAAGGAGAAGCACGGGTAGAAGTCATTTTCAACAGCGAAACATTCTGGATGTCACAAAAAAGAATGGCGGATTTGTTTGGGGTTGATGTAAGAACCATAAATTATCATCTCGGACAAATTTACGAAACAGGAGAACTTTCCAAAGAGGCAACTATCCGAAGAATTGGGATAGTTCAAACAGAAGGAGACCGGGAAGTGGAGCGTATGTCGCTATTCTACAACCTCGATGCTATTGTAGCGGTGGGGTATCGAGTAAACAGCTATCAAGCTACTCAATTCCGCATTTGGGCAACTTCAGTGCTGAAAGAGTTTATCATTAAAGGATATGCCCTTGATGACGAGAGGCTGAAACAAGGCAAACATTTCGGAAAGGACTATTTTGACGATTTGCTTGAGCGTATTCGTGAGATACGTACTTCAGAGCGCAGATATTACCAAAAGATAACTGACATTTATGCAGAATGTAGTGCAGATTACGACCCGAAATCTGAAGATACAAAGTTGTTCTTCAAGATGGTACAGAATATGATGCACCTTGCTGTTACCCATCATACAGCTGCGGAAATTATCTATCAGCGGGCCGATTCTGAGCAACCTTATATGGGACTTACCACATGGAAGAAAGCCCCTGACGGAAGAGTGCAAAAGTCTGATACCATCGTCGCGAAAAATTACTTGTCAGATTCTGAATTGTCCCAGCTGAATCTTATTACAACAGCCTTTCTTGATATGGCAGAATCACGTGCTTCACGTCATATTGTTTCAACTATGGATGATTGGAAAAAGTTCCTTCAACAATATCTTGCAACGATGGATTACGAGCTGTGCGATACAGCCGGGAAAGTGACACAAGAAGAAGCAAGAGATAAGGCTTATAGAGAATACGAAAAATATAAACTGATTCAAGATAAATCATACATATCTGATTTTGATCGTTTTAATGAGGGTAATGATGAAACTCCATTGCTTCCATTTGATTTGAATCCTACAAAAGAATGACAACTATGGCAATAGATAATAAAGATAAAAAAGTCCTCAAATCTTCGATTGAGCGAGAGCAGAACGAGGTTGCTTGCTCTGCCGAGTGTGAGAAGATAAAAGGTTCAAAGAACCTTAATGTTCCCCCTTTGAGATTTCCGGAGTTTACGGAGGAGTGGAAAGAAGAGCAATTAGATAATATTGCTACTTTGTCAAAAGGAATTGGAATATCCAAAGAACAACTTTCTGAGGATGGCGAGCCATGTATCCTATATGGTGAATTATATACTAAGTACAAATCCGAAATCATCAAGCAAGTTGAAAGTAAGACTGATATTAACGGTTCTAAACTTAAAAGGAGTAAAGCTAATGATGTAATCATTCCTTGCTCTGGTGAAACTGCCGTTGATATTGCCACTGCACGATGTGTCCCATTTGATAATATTCTATTTGGAGGTGATTTGAATGTCATTAGCTTGCATCAATACGATGGTGCATTTATGAGTTATCAGTTGAATGGTAAGCGTAAATATGATATTGCAAGAGTAGCGCAGGGTGTATCTATTGTTCATCTATACGGAGAACATTTAAAAGCAATTAAAACCTACAATCCAACTTTACCCGAACAACAAAAAATAGCCAAATTATTATCACTTCTTGATGATCGTATTGACACCCAAAACAAAATCATTGAGGATTTGAAAAAACTAAAGTCCGCAATTAGAAAAAAGGTGTTTGTATCATTAAAAGAAGAACATACAGAATGTTGTGAAATCAATCAACTTCTTACTTATGAACAACCTACAGCATATATTGTTACCAATGATGAATACTCCACAGATACGACCTTAATTCCGGTTTTAACTGCAAATAAAGGTTTTGTTTTGGGTTATACAGACGAGGATTTTGGTATATATCAAAAGGGTGAATGCATAATCTTTGATGATTTTACAATGGATGCAAAGTATGTATCATTCCCTTTTAAAGTAAAATCGTCAGCAATAAAGATGCTTACAGCAAAACCTAATGTAAATCTTCGGTTTATGTTTGAATATCTATCATATTTAGAACTAAAATCCGAAGAACACAAAAGACATTATATTTCAGAAATAGCGTCACTTGTGGTTGAATTACCTTCAAAAGAAATGCAAAATAAAATAGCCTCTCTAATGACTTCATTAGATAATAAGTTAGCTCTTGAAGAAAATACCTCGGTAAGATATGAGGATGAAAAACAGTACCTGCTCTCGCAAATGTTTATATGAACATCTGTGAGAGCAAATATTGTTCCTGCTTTGTATACTCAGTAAGCAAACTATTATGTACAGTCCATAGCCTTTGTAACACTCTGAAAACGATGGATATTCTTTTTTGCTCTTCTAATTTGGGCAGACGTATTTGAATGTTACCCATTGTATTGTTCATAAGTTTTGGGTTAGCTAAGTTTATTGAGACATATTTCTTTGTCGCTTCCGCCAAAACCAAAGAAACAAAATGAGTATCAAACTCTTTTCTAAGTTTTAATAAACCACAAACATTTGTGCAATTAAATTTTCCATTACGATAAAATACAGTTCCTGCATTTGCACCGTCAGTGGTCCAACTGATGTATTCACCTTCAAACATATAATCGTCAAGGTAGCCCATAATACCATCATTTGATGTTTGAGAGGAATATACTGGATATGTAGGGCTCTTTTGCTGGCCAATTTCTATGGAACTAATAACTCTACCACGCCCTATTTGGGCGATATCTTTGATTTTGAACTGTTCCCATTTATCGGAATGAAGTACATTCAAACTAATTGCGGACATTACCGTACTGCAGTCCTTAATTAAAGGGATAGACGAAGTTGTTTTTCAATCCTGTAGCAAACATTGTAAACTCAAAGAGTTTGACAATCAAATTACTGCAGGACGGGACAAAGTAGAAGAAGGATGCTTTCCTTTATATGGTTCAACAGGTGTAATTGGAACAACAGCAACACCTAGTTATCATGAGCCATTAGTATTAGTTGCTCGTGTTGGTTCTATCGGTTGTGTTCAGTTTGTTAATATTCCATGTGGAGTAAGTGATAATACCATAGTTATACGATGTGGTAGTAAAGCAAAATATGTTTATTATTATCTTCAAAATTATAATTTCGAGCGTATAACATCAGGAACGACTCAACCTTTAATAACAGCCAAAGATGTCAAACATATTGATATACCTATTATTGATTCAGCCAATGACTTAAAAGCTATCAATACGCTTGATACACTCAATATGAAACTTGAATTAGAATCAAACTTGTATAATACTATTCTCAAACAGAAGGCGTTTTTACTCCAACAGATGTTTATATAAACAACTGTTGGAGTAGATAACTTCGTTGTTTAGTCAATGAATCCATGGCGCATTTTTCTATATCCAGTTTCTTTTGAATGGTTATAAGAGCTCTTGCTATATTATGTCTGTCCGTCTGCTTTAGAGGTAATGCTATTCTGTTCTCCAAAAAGCGTTGATTGCTAATGTTGATTGTATTTTTAGCACCTTTCTGAATCAACGGATATAGATAGTTCTTGGCTAATACAGAAGACATAAAATAGTAATGCAGATATACTCCTGTTTCAAATGAAGTTGGAGAGTACACACCATATAATGGAGATATAGCAACAGGTTGTTCAATATAACTCTGCTTGACTATTCCATACGGAAAATCTCCAGTCGGTGATTTCGTGTATATAATGTCTCCATATCTCGCTACATGGTAATTAGAAGTGTCTTTGGCTGCAAACGAACGACCAAGATATTCGATTTGATTGATAACGCCTTCGGAAACAGACACCGAATGTACAGTGTATAATTCTGAGTTCAGCTCTTTACGCTCAACTAAAACGGTTGATAATAGTACCTTTTCCCAACATCCTTTTTGCAAGCCTATCTCAGCCATCTTATGTGGAAGCCCTTTAATTAAGGATTTCAGTTTGTCAATGATTTTGTTTTGGGTAGCGATACGCTCATCAATTAAAGATAAGAGCTTCGCAATTTGTTCCTGTTCGTTTTGTACAGGAACAGCAACTTTAATCTTGCGAATTTCATTTGCTGAGATTTCTAAGAATGTTGATCCACAAGCATTTCTAATCAAATCTTTTTTCTTAGTTTGAATCAAGTAGTATAGAAAATCAATATTACATTGTTTCGCAATAAGAGATTGAAAACCTTGATTTGTAGTACATTCATTTGATGCAATAGAACATTCTCCTACCGTGGCACGAGAACTTAATAATATAGTGTGTAATGGTAATAGCTTTGCACTTGAATTATCTAAACCATCTCTTGTAATAGTTCTTTTGCTAAAGTCTACATATTTATTTTTACCGATTTCACTTGGAGTAAACCATTGTATATCTCCACCCCAATATGATTTCACTGTAGTATCAGGTGTGCCACCTCCAACCACTGTTGCTAAATCATTTATGGTGTACTTGTTCCACTCTCCACTAAACTCCGGAAATCTCAAATGGGGAACATTAGGGATTTATTATTCTCTAATTATATGTACAACATATTAATATACGACTATGGGACAAAAAACAATTAGAGAAATCTCGGTTGCATGGAAAGAGTACAAGCAACCTTATGTGAAGCAGTCCACAATGGCTGCTTATGTGCTTATCTTGGAGAATCATATTCTTCCAAACTTTGGAGAAAGTTATACACTCTATGAACAGGCTGTGCAAGACTTTGTTTTGCGGAAAATTGAGAATGGGCTGAGTGTGAAATCCGTAAAAGACATTTTGATTGTTCTGAAAATGGTTATGAAATTCGGTGTGAAAAATGAATGGATGGATTATCAAGAGTGGGACATCAAATATCCGTCTCCTTCAATAACGAAAGAATTGGAAATACTGTCAGTTGCCAACCACAAGAAAATACTCAATCATATTCAAAATCATTTCTCCTTTGCCGGACTAGGTATTTACATCAGTCTTTGTACAGGACTTCGTATAGGGGAAGTTTGTGCTTTGAAATGGAGTGACATCAATGTTTCTGAGGGAACAATAACAGTCAATCGTACAATTGAACGGATTTACATTATTAATGGGACTGAGAAACATACTGAGTTGGTTATCAACACTCCCAAGACACAAAACTCATGTCGGGAAATTCCTATGACAAAGGAGCTTCTTGCAATGGTAAAACCACTAAAGAAGGTCGTTAATGAAGAGTTCTATGTCTTGACTAATGATGAATATCCAACCGAACCTCGTACCTACCGTAATTATTACGGCAAATTAATGGCGAAGTTGGGTATTCCCAAATTAAAGTATCATGGGCTTCGTCATAGTTTTGCCACTCGTTGTATAGAAGCTGGCTGTGACTACAAAACCGTTAGTGTATTGTTAGGGCATTCTAATATTTCAACAACTTTGGATTTATATGTTCATCCAAATATGGAACAGAAAAAGCGGTGTATTGCAAAAGTATTCAAGTCTCTTGGTAAATGACGAATAAAGAGTGGGAGGATGTTCAAATGCAATTCTCTCACTCTCTGTTCCAAAGTGATTGGCAATTTTTGAGTTCGTAACAGAACCATCTGAGGTTGGCAAAATCGACCTAAGGAATATGGCAGATTCGTTTCGACTGATTGGCAAGCGTTCGGACAATAGTTCTGTGTTCATCATCTAGTATCTGCATTTATGGTGGCTGACATTACTCCGGAATATCAACCTAACACCAGGAAAAGAGTTCATAAAAGAACCAGTAGGGTTCATAAAAGAGTTCGTAAAAGCATTATTGAAATGCGCTTATCCGTGCCAGCTATCAAACAGAGGTTAGCCCAACCAAAACGTGATTCCGTGGAGAGTTAAGGTATTCTATAATCGCAATAAAGCCATATTCTACTTGCCTTGGATTGACAACTTCTCACGAGCGCTTTATCGCTTGGGATATTGAGTTACCCTAACTCAATAGAGGTCGTATAATGAGCAAGCCCAGGGTGCAATTAAGTGTGCAAATTTCGCTTTTTGTCGAGAAAGATGAGGAAGAGGCTGGTGAAAAGAAAAAGTGCTTAAATAACGCTATTTTTCATCCAATCAGCTTGCTGGAAAATTGGCACTCTCAAACGACCGCTTGGTCGCTTGGGGTATTAGGCTCCCCATACAAGATAATGTCTGTACAACGGGCAAGCCCTTGGCTTAAAAAGATAGGTTTGGGAGATAAGACGGCAACGACCAGTTTCGAGAATTATCATGAAACCAGCCGTTGCACTTAACTTTGGCTTATACAAGAATACACGCTTTGAGAATAAAGTCAAGTGTAGAGTCAATAGTGGTAATCCGGCATGAAGCGATAAATGCCACGGCTTTCCTGAACTACCATCCGTTTGTTCGTGAGAAACTTGATTGTTTCCACAATCTTGTTGTGATTCAATTTCGTTCCTGCCAGTTCGTAGGCAGTGGTCAGTTCTTCTTCCAAAGCCTTATATCCCAAAATAGTCTCTTTTCCCTCAAAAGCCAGTTCGAGAGCCTTGCGATGGGTGGATTCGTGAATGTTCTTACCTGGGGAGAATGGTTCTTGTTTAGGACGACCAGCACTTTTCTTGGTCGGCACATAGTCTGGCAGAAGTTCGGGAAGCGATTGGTCATTGATGTAGAAAGCGAATGGCAGGAAGTCCTTTGAGCGGGTATGCACACTTTCCACTTTGCTGATGTTGCTGTCGTCCTTGTCTTTCTCAATTTGGATGACCGTTTCCGCTTTGTTGTTGATTTCCGTGCCAATGTGTCCACGGGCATTTTCATCACTTTTGTTCTGATGAAGAATGGTGTGAAGATGAATCTGGTATTCGTCAGTCCACTGCATAAGTTTGGATATTACACATGTGGCTTCACTCGGTGAATTGATGTCATAAACCAAATCACGGATTCCGTCAATCACGACAAAGCCAAGCCCCTCAATCTGACTGATGGCATCGTCTATGATAGCCAAACGCTCCTTCGGATTGAACTTGCGTAGAGCGAGAAAATAGAAACGGTCGCAATCCTCATTAGTCGGCAACTCTGCCAGTTTCA
>OGFW01001902.1_pt1 | contig 14447 bp, 10 predicted proteins | sample 1570991 | NCBI WGS metagenome assembly OGFW01 (sample SAMEA2582074, study PRJEB24529) | metagenome | biome: Human gut stool | place: China | collected 2011
TCAATACTTGTAAGCCATGAGACTTTTCATCAATAGCCTCTAAATAGGTAGCCTCACCTTGTCCCATTACACTGGAATAAACTGAACTATATGCACAAGGAATATCACCACCTGAAACAAGAGCTTCATCACTGCCATCAATTTCGATAAATACATGAGGATTTGCTTTAATCAAGTCAAACTTCTTTCCCTCATGATGCCCATGCACATAGATATAAAGCACCTCATCTATAAATTCAAAACCAAAATGTAAGGGTACTACGTAAGGGTAGTCACCATCCATCATGCCTAGGTGAATGATGCGAGTGCTATTTAAAATGCCCTTAATTTCTTCTATATCTGTAACTCTTCGGTCTTGTCGTCTCATAATAACCTCCACGACTTTACGTAAAAGATAATCTATCAATTATTATAGCAAATTATGAAAACCTTTTAACGCATAGTATGCTTTTAAAAGTATGAATACGCTTTCTTTTATTCGTATGTTAATAATACTATTTACAGGATATGTCTACTGTAAAAATACATTTGACTTTTTATAATAGATACTGTATTATAAGAAAATAGTTTTATATATTCTATAGATTATGAAAGTTATGGTCATCCATGGCTTTTTGTATTTATAGGTAGTTTGTAGAAAAGAGGTCTTTACTATGTCTGATACGAATCAGTTAGAGCGGGGCCTTAAGAATCGCCACGTACAATTGCTCGCCATCGGCGGTGCCATTGGTACAGGCTTATTCTTAGGTTCCGGTCGGGCCATCCATTTGGCAGGTCCATCCATTCTTTTTGCTTATCTCATTACTGGTCTTATATGTTTCTTTGTAATGAGAGCGTTAGGGGAATTATTATTATCTAATCTTAATCATCATTCCTTTATCGATTTTGTAGAGGATTATCTAGGTGATCGCGCTGCGTTCATCACAGGGTGGACATATTGGTTCTGTTGGCTATCACTAGCCATGGCCGATTTAACGGCCGTCGGACTGTATATGCAATACTGGATACCATGGCTCCCTCAATGGGTACCAGCCCTCGTCGTCTTAATAGCTCTATTACTCATGAACTTAACAGCTGTAAAGCACTTTGGTGAAATGGAATTCTGGTTTGCCATGATTAAGGTTATTGCCATTGTGTCCCTTATCATCATCGGCTTAATCATGATTTTCTCTGGATTTAGTACCGATGCTGGTGTTGCTGCCGCCTTTAGTAATTTATGGAATTACGGCGGATGGTTCCCGAATGGAACGATGGGCTTTATCTTATCCTTCCAAATGGTTGTATTTGCATTCACCGGCATTGAACTTGTAGGTTTGACAGCAGGTGAAACTGAAAACCCTGAAAAGGTTATTCCAATGGCCATCAATAATATTCCTTTGCGTATTATTTTGTTCTATATTGGTTCCTTGGCCATCATCATGAGTATTTACCCATGGACAGCCGTTAACCCTGCAGCCAGCCCATTTGTGGCCGTATTTACAGCAGTTGGTATTACCGCAGCAGCAGGTATCGTCAACTTTGTTGTGCTTACCTCTGCCGCATCAGCTACAAACTCTGGTATTTTTAGTACAGGTCGTATGATCTATGCCCTTGCAAAACGCGGTCACGCACCTAAATCAATGCGTCGCTTAACACATAGTAGCGTGCCATATCAAGCGACTATTTTCTCTGCTGCCGTACTACTTATTACAGTTGTACTTAACTATGTCATGCCAGAAGCAGTCTTCGTTATGATTACATCTATCTCTACATTCTGCTTCATTTTCATCTGGGCTATCATGGTTATTTGCCATTTAAAATATCGCAAAAAAAATTCTGAATTAGCGGCAAAATCTAAATTTAAAATGCCTCTATATCCAGTGATGAACTATTTAATTCTTGCGTTCTTTGCGTTCATCCTCATTATCTTGGCCTTGAATGATGACACAAGAGTTGCCTTATTCTTCACACCAGTTTGGTTCATTATCTTATGGGCCTTCTACTCCATGCTCAATACAGGGGATGAAGATACACTTGAAGAAGAACTATTAGACCTAGCAGGTGCTAAAAAGCAAGCTAAAAAACAAACAACAGATGATCACGATGATTATGTAATTTAACACAAAGCCCCTACCTCACCGAGGTAGGGGCTTTCACTATATCCAAACTATTTCAAATTTGGGAAATTAATTTGTTCATAATTTTGTTGATAGATTGAACTATCTCCTATATTTTCATCGTAATTCATGATGGTTCGAATCCGACGACCTTGACTGGTAACGATAATATCTATAGAAGAAGGAATTTCCTGATTCGTTTGTTGTAGATACATATACAAATCCTGCAACGCCTGAGCCTGACGTAATGCTCCTGCTCTATATTTTCCCGTAGATAAACCAGTATTTTTAATAGTTTGACCACTATAAACTTGGCCCATCGTATCCGTATAGTAGAAACGAACTGTATTGTCAGATGGTACAGCCTTAATATAGATGGTTTTCCAATTCTTTTTAATCATTGATCTAGTGGATACGGCCACATTATTCACTAATGATTGTGTTTGTTTATTGATTTCTTTTGTAGTACCATTACCTACCGAGATTTCATCATTCTTCGGCATTTGCAACATAGTCATGGTTGGATCTGGTTTAACTGATTTAGCATCTACAGGTTGCACGCCACAGATACTAACTGCAGTCATAACTGCTAATGTGGATAATACCAATTTATTCATAGTTCTCTCCATACTATATATAATATATGACTAACTATATTTTATACAATTCATTATAGGCATAAATAATGTATTTATCAAGTGACGATCCAGCCCCATAAAAATAACCGATATGTTCCTCATACAAGGATACATATCGGTTATTCTTTATATAAAACTAATTACTAAAATCCGTATCCACAATAGCAAATTGTGTATAATCTGGATAACGGTTATGAAGTTCCGCCTTAATCTTTTCTAATGTACCATGTGGATCTTCTTCATCAAAGTTAAAGATAATATCATAATAGATAATCTTTTTATCTTCTCGTACGTAGAAGGCATGGATTTGGACTACATTAGTATACAAACTGATAACTTGATCAAGCGCTTTTTTGATTTCAAGAACTTCTACGCTTGGTTGATTTTCTGCGTATACGCCGACAGTCATATTAATGCCAAACTTTTTATAAAGATGAACTGCGATTCCTTTAGTTAAAGGATGGACCTCACCCACTGTCATCGTATCTGGCAACGAAATATGAACAGAACCAATCACTTCACCTGGTCCATAGCTATTTAATACTAAATCATACACACCGCCTACATTTGGATGTTGCGCGATAGTTTCTTTGATGTTTCGGATAAGATCATCATCGGCGCGAACACCAAGCAAATGATTATACATATCCCGCAAGATCTCATAGGCTGCTTTCAAAATTAATAGCGAAATTAAAGCCCCTACATAGCCTTGAATATCTACATTGAAGAAATATACAAGGCCAGCAGATACTAATGTGGCAAAGGTAATCACCGCATCAAAAAGAGCATCAATACCAGACGCTACGAGGGCATCAGATTTATATTTCTCACCTTGAGACTTAATGTATCGCCCCATCACAACCTTTACAACGATAGCAACAGCGATGATAGCAAGGCTTGGAATATCAAATGTGGATACCTCTGGATGAAGAATTTTATCTATCGATTCCTTAAGGGACCCAATGCCTGCACCGAGAATGATGAAAGCAATGGCCATGGTGGTCATATATTCTATACGGCCATGTCCAAATGGATGTTCCTTATCGGCTCCTTTTGCGGCCAGTTTTGTACCGGCAATTGTCAACACCGAAGAAAGAACGTCTGTTAAGTTATTTACCGCATCAAGGATTATGGCGATGGAATTCGATGCCAATCCTATTATCATTTTAAAAATGACAAGCACCACATTGCCTATAATGCCCTTAATACTGGCGAGCGTAATACCCCGATTACGTTCAGCACTATTTTCTTGTAAAATCATACTATTACACCTCTTACATACTATATGTACAATATTGAATAATTTATATGTGTACGTTTATTTGTATTATAGCTTATGGATTATCATTTGTCACTATAATTTTTGATATATTTTCACGAAATCCATTGATTTTACTGAACTTATCAGTCATTCTCATTTCTCAATTAGAAACTTTTATATATTTAAGAACTCATTCTACTACTGAATGCCTACTCTAGTTACGCTTGAACGGTTATACGGTCTCCAGAACGCATATGTGTAAAAACAACCTTTATTGCACGTAGTGCAAATGGTTCTCCCGTAGATTTCGCCCCATACAATGTATCCCCTAACAAAGGATGACCTATATGACTAAAGGCCACTCGGATTTGATGTGTTTTACCTGTATATAAGCGAACTGCCACTGCTGTACAAGGCTGATTCCCTAAGTTATGCACAGAATTATCCACATTTTCACCCTGTTTATCCACAGTATTCACTGTGCTGTCCACATTTTCATGAGATATATCCACAATATTTTGTAGGTTATGCACAGAGTTATCCACAGCCCCATTCGGATATCGATGTAAAACGGTAAAATCAGTCCGTGTTTCTTTCCCCTTAGAATTTACTTCGTAATGAATGCCATCAATACTTCTATCCATAGGAAGCACCAACGAATCCGAATCTGATTCGACAAGGCCTTCAACAATAGCCATGTACCACTTTTCAAATGTGTTATCATCCATTTGTTGTTGATATAAACTTTGGGCTAAACCACTTTTGGCAATCACTATACACCCTGTAGTATCACGATCAAGGCGATTTAAGAAGCGAATCTTTCTTTTAATACCTCGGTCCTTAAAATAATAAGCTATGCCATTAGCAAGGGATACTTGATCTTTTGAGTTTACCGTAACACCGGCAGGCTTATCCACAATGAGCAAATCGTCATCTTCATAGAGAATATGTAAATCCATTGCAATTGGCTCATGATCAATCTTCTCTTTGGCCATAGCTATCCAAATTTCATCATCTTCGGCAACCTCTGTATGAGGTGTTGCTTTGTGACCATTTACATGGATTAATTTCTCATCAAATAACTTTACCATCGCTTTTCTTGGATACTTAGTATCTAATACGGCCCCCAATGTGACAATATCGGATGATGTATCTCTTATTGCTTTCAAATCACTAGCGGTAATGAGCCAAAGTATATCATCTGGTCTATGTGTTTTTCGTGCCATTACATACTCCTTTCTACGAGTTTTGGATCTCGTGGCATATAATCGAGGAATGCACTTGGCGCTGTGCCTTGGCCCCGTTGTGATTCATTGGTATAGGTAATAACCAGCTCCTGTTTTGGTCGCGTAATGGCCACATAGAACAAGCGTTTTTCTTCATCCTCATTGCCCTCGCGTAAGGACATAAAACTAGGGAAGGTCCCTTGATTCATACCCGCCAAAAATACATGGTCAAACTCACTACCCTTTGCTTGATGAACCGTAATAATCGGTATCTTAGATTGTTTACTCATCTGTTGTGGCTCACCAGCCGTCAAGGCAGCTAATTGCAAAATATGATTGAGACGAGCTAATCCCGTTGTACCTTCATATTCCTTATCTAATGATTCCATAATACGATACAAATCTCGTATATGTTCAACCTTGGCCATTTCGCCATGACTCTTATAATAGTCTAGTACGCCCATTTGATTCATAATATAGGCCAATAATTCCGTAGGATTATCGGTATGCATCTTTCTGCGTAAAGTCGCCATTTGGGATGCAATCGTTGTGAAAGCCGCCTTATATTGATTAATGGCTACCATGCGATCCGTCGTTGTGGGCACAATATTTTCACGGACTGCGTAGATTAATAATTGGCCCGTAGCGATAATATCATCCATCGCATTATGGGTAGGCGTATGATTGATAGGAAAATATTTTGATAAAAATCCTAACTTATGATTTTCCAGTGTTGGATAGAACCGTCTAAAGATATCTAGTGTATCATATACGGCCTTAAATTGAGGCTCTCCTAAATTATGGCGCGCTAATTCGTGACTCAAAATGCTAATGTCGTAATTTACATTATGACCTACAATGATACGATTGTTAGAAAATTCTTTGAAAGCCTCTAATACAACTTCAGGGCTTTCACCATGCTCTGCTAAATATGCATCCGTAAAGCCATGAACGAGTTGAGAGGTACCTACCGATTTACCAGGATTGATAAACCGTTCAAACCGTTCTATTTCATTGCCATCTTTATCAATGCGCATCGCTGCAATCTGGACAATTCGGTCTTCTGTCGTATCCGTACCGGTGCTTTCTACATCGTATACTACGACTTCACCCACCGCAAGACCAGCTACCAATTTGGCATATGGCTCAGCTTCAAAGATGGGCATATCCATAAAATCCGTCAATTTTAACCCTACACTGCGATTTTTGGGACTTTCAATATCGCGAATACGCGCGTCGCCAATGCCCGATACATAGCGTTTAATAATGCGTTTCGCACTGACCGCATCATTAGGATTCATCAAGAGCTTAAAGTATGCCATGATATCTTTAATCTCCTGACGTCGGAAGAATTTATATTCATCAATAATCATAAACGGACGACGTTCAGATTCTGGCTTATCTTGATTATATCGTTCAAACTGTTCACTTAAACGCTGTGCCTTGCGATTATCGCGAACCAACACACCGATAGATGCGTCCTTTGGAAGCGCGCAAATACGGTCATAAATAAATTTTGATTCCGTATATTCATTGCGACAACCTTTCACGAGGATAGGTGCCCCATCACTAGCACTGTTGGCCTCTGGCATTTCATCATATACATCGCCTACCAGTTGAGGAAACATCGTTTGCAATGTTTTGAAAGCCATCGTGAACAAAGTACGGTTGGAGCGATAGTTTTTATAGAATATGATTTTTAAAGGATTAAAATCTCGGGTAAATGCTTCGAGTAATCGAAATGGATCTGAGCCGCGCCATTCGTAGATAGTTTGAAAATAGTCCCCACATAAAAGAACGTGATTGCCTTCCCATAGCATTTCCATAACCTTATATTCTAATGAGCCCGTATCTTGCATTTCATCAACGGAAATATACTGATAACGACTGCGCCACCGTTCTCGAATATCTGGATTTTGAAATAGTCGATGCACACCACAGATTAAATCAGTAAAATCAACGCCGTGAACGGATTGTAAACTTTCATCATAACGAGCAATCCATTCATGACCATGCGCCCAAAAGTCCGATAGATCCTCGGTAGCAAGAGTATTGTAATTGTAAAATAATTTCTCTATTTGCTTAGATTGGTCCTGCTCTAAACGTTGTATCGTTCGTTTGTAATCATCTATCAACGATTCAGAATAGAATTCATACACAGAACGATATTCCTTTACCATGCTTATAAGGCTAGCAAAGTTCATATCCCGCATATTTCTCGGTTTATATGGCAAATATAGTTCTTTACAATCCTCTTCATCAAATATAGTCACATCTGTATAGAGCGACTCATCTCGCTTGCCCTCTTGTTGAAGAACGTAAAAACAAAAGCTGTGGAACGTACTAATCTCCACAGCCTTTGCAGGTTGGCCAACGAGGGATTCGATGCGCGACTTCATCTCTTGTGCCGCCTTATTTGTAAAGGTCATGCACAAAATCTGATGCGCCTCGCAGCGGCCACTTTCAATAATGTGAGCCACTCGATAAGCCAGTGTATTCGTTTTTCCCGTCCCAGCGGACGCCAACAAGAGGATGTTTCTATCTAGTTCATCGATGACGCGTTGTTGTTCGCTATTGATAACCATGATATCCTCTCCTTATATTATAAGCCGTAGTATAGAGCGGCCAAAACCATAGGAATGGGGCCAAATAGTACGGTCAAAGCCCACACACCAAAGCCAATATCCATTGGTATATGCAATACATGAATGCATACCATGTATGTCACAATGCCTAATACTACATTTAGAGCTACCTTTTTAATAGTAAAAAAAGCAAGTTTCAAGGCGATAACAATGACCAATACAGATATAATCGCCTCAGTCATAGGCGCTGCCAATAATGGCGCGAGTAATATGTTCATATTATCCTTTCATCTCCTGGCGGTTTACAACGGCACCGCCCAAGGTCAATTCATCGGCATATTCGATATCTCCACCTACAGGAACACCGCGGGCAATACGCGTTACCTTGATGCCAGTCGGCGCTAGTAGACGTGCCAAATATAAGGCTGTCGCCTCCCCTTCTACATCAGGGTCCGTTGCGAGAATAACCTCTTGTACGACACCATCACGCAAACGAGCAATCAGCTCTTTAACGCGAATGTCTTCAGCACCGATGCCCTCTAAAGGTGACAACGCCCCCTCTAAGACATGGTAGAGCCCCTTGTAATCACCGCTGCGTTCTATGGCAATCACATCGCGAGAGGTTTCTACGACCATAATCGTGGTTTGATCTCGATTTGGATTAGAGCAAAATTCACAAGGATCCTGCGCAGATAGATTAAAACAGATAGAACAATGGCGGGTTGCCCCTTTAGCTTCAACAATGGTATTGACCAATCGGTCCACCTCTTCTTGAGGCATTTCCACAAGATGGTATGCCAAGCGACGGGCAGATTTTGATCCAATGCCTGGCAATCTACGCAACTGTTCTACGAGCCGTTCTAATGCGTTTGTCATTTAGAATAAACCTGTTGGCAAGTTAAGACCACCTGTTACCTTGCCCATTTCTTGAGACAATAGGTCATCTACCTTTTTGCTTGCTTCATTAACAGCAGCCATCACCAAATCCTCAAGCATTTCCACATCTTCAGGATCAACTGCAGAAGGGTTCAATTTCAAAGATTCAATCATCTTTTCGCCATTCATAATAACGGTAACAGCGCCGCCACCTACGGATGCTTCTACTGTACGAGTTTTTAACTCTTCTTGCATTTTTTTCATGTCAGCTTGCATTTTTTGAACTTTTTTCATCATGCCTGCCATATTGCCCATACCTTTACCGAACATTGTATTTCCTCCTTATAGGACTGTGAAAGTCCTTGCAAAATAAATTAACTATATACTGAAAATTGCAATTTACTCTTCTATGACCTCTACATAAATGTCATGGTCTTCTGAAAGTTTCTCTAATGTTTTAGCCAACAGTGGGTTTTGTTGTTCTTCAACGCCCATATGTTCAGGGTCCCACTGGTATTCACGCTTTGGGACGGCTTCTACCTCCACGGTGGCACCGCTATCCATAGGCCGATTGATAACTTCACCATCATCGGTCATTACCTGTGTTCCGTCTAAGCTCATAACGGGTATACCACCGTCATCATGAGCCGTCTTTTTCTTAGCAGATGAATCCTCATCTCCCTTACTGCTCGGTGGTTTTATACCTCTTGCTTTAAGAGCAGCTAACGCAGCCTCTCTAGCATTATTGCGAGCTTCGGAGCTTATAGGTTCTGGCGGTTTTACACCACCAGATACATCTTGGGTTTCAGATTGTATAGTACCTCCAGACTTCTCTTCAGTATCCTGATTCGCTATAGGCGTAGAGGATATTGTTTCACCATTATCAAGTAAGTCTGTTTCTACCGGTGGTGGCGGGGCCTCAACAACCGGTGTAGGCTGTGACCTCTTAGGCTGTACAGCTCGATTAGACCGCGCTCCGCTAGCCATCATATATTCTTTATAGACATCTGTCTCTATATCGACAATCTCTAAAGACACGGAATAGCCCAACGCATATTGGAACGCTAATGCAATTTCCTTGCGATTTGCTTCATTAGTAGCCAAGGTAAGGGATATTCCCTTTTTAAAAGCTACTACTGCTTTTTCACGATCTACATAAATAACTTGGCCTTGACCAATAATATTATATGCTAATCCCTTATCGCTGTCCTTTAGATATTTTATCACAGTAGTCTGAATGGTTCTATATTCCCCAGAGTCCACCATGGTTTCACCGATAACAGCGACTTGGCTAATCCCTGTATTCTTTTGACGGCCCGTATGTCTCGTCGTTCGAGATGTGACTGTGCTAGGTGCTATTACACCAGCGTTATTCATCGGTGGTGGAGTCATACCCACACCATGTATAGGCGGTGGCACAGCTCCCGTAATGGGTGGTGGTGTCAAACCCATAGCAGATGTTTGGGTACTGCTGCTAGGTTTCGATTTCGCTACAGTAGGTGAAGGCCTATAATTTGTTGGCACCTCATGAATCGTAACAGAATCGTATTCCTCCATAGGCGGTGGAATGAAATCATCATCTACCACATTTGATCTTGATGCATTAGGTGTAGCCACAAAATTAATAGATGGCGCCGACATCGGTGGACCTTGTTGTTCCAATTTGGCCAGCCGATTGAGTACGCCTTCGCGTGACTCGCGTTCAGACTGTTCTAATGCAGCCAAACGGTCTTCCACATCGTCATGAGCCTTGGATACGCCTGCACATAAAACCAATAGGCCCATTTCAATAACCGTGCGTGGATTATCTACCTGTTTCGCATCGCTCATAATGGATTGTAACTGTTTAATATATTGATTGATGGTACCAAACTCAATATCTTGTGCTTGTTCTAAGAATTCAGTGCGGAACGAATCATATACCTTTAATTCCTCTGCATCAGGAGCGACCTTAGCAATCAATAGAGCTCGTAAGTGTTGCGTAAGGGCCTCCATGATTTGAGCCCCATCACGCCCTTCACTGAGTGCATTTTGAATATATTTCAATACAGCTGGGCCATCTCCATTATGCAAGGCAGATAGAAATTTGATAATCCAGTCCTTACTAACGAGGCCAATGAGTTCCTCTACAACGGCCGGTGTAATCTCGCCACTGGCCATGCCCACACATTGATCGAGAATACTTAACGCATCGCGCAAGCCACCATCCGCATGAACCGCGATGAGACGTGCTGCATTATCTTCTAAGGCAAAGCCTTCTTTATCCGCAACATATTGTAACCGCTGTGCAATATCATCAGATGTGATACGTCTAAATGTATATCGTTGGCAACGAGATACGATGGTAACAGGCAGTTTTTCAATCTCAGTGGTCGCAAAGATGAACATCACGTGATCTGGTGGTTCCTCTATCGTCTTTAATAGGGCATTCCACGCTTCATTGGTAAGCATATGGGCTTCGTCGATGATGAATACCTTTTTACGCCCCTCTACAGGCATAAACTTTACGCTTTCACGTAAAGCACGAATCTCATCGATACCACGATTCGACGCCGCATCAATTTCGAGGACGTCCATAGACTGACCACTCAAAATCGATTTACATACGCTACATTCATTACAAGGATGGTCAGTAGGTCCATGTTCACAATTAATGGCACGTGCAAAAATCTTAGCCATACTCGTCTTACCAGTCCCGCGCGGGCCGGCAAATAGATACGCATGAGCCACCTTATCCTCGCGAATAGCGCGCATCAACGTATCTGATACCTGATGTTGCCCAACCACATCGGTAAACGTCTGTGGACGATACTTACGATATAGCGCCATATATGCCATAGGAACACCCCCTTTTCCCTGTAAACAGTCCGTAATTAGCAATACTTTATTATACCATATTACACAAAAAAGAGGGCGTCCTTTCACGTCCTCTTTGCATGTAACTAATACCCATTTTAGCTTCAATAATAGAATAAAAAAAGCGGCCCCCAAGGCCGCCTTGCAATATTCGATCACGACAGCCCCCGGGTTCCCCGTGGCACATGAAGGTTACCGCTTAGTGCTGCTACCTCTCAGTCCTGACACGATTCACAGGCCCCCATTGCACAGGCCCGAGAACTGCCATGATCCAATATTGCAATACAAATATTATACATGAAAATGCCTCTATAGTCAAAACTATAGAGGCATTCTACATTACATTCTCTCTAAGTTATATTAGATTAGAACTTATTTTGCATATTTTTCTTTAAATGCAGCCAATTGAGCTTCTTCTAAGGACAAGCCTTGTTCTTTGAATCGTTCAATAGCAGCATGCATTTCTTCGTATGCTACAGGAACAACCTTAGTAAATCTATTTGCAAAGTTATTCCAGTTTTCAAGGATATGACGGCCTTTTGTGGAATTAGTATGCAATACATGTTGTTCAACTAATTCTTTGATGCGTTTAAGATCATCATTATTAGCAGGACGTAATTCTACAAGACCTGTATTTACATAACGTTCATCGCAATCGAGGATGTACGCATAGCCACCGGACATACCAGCTGCGAAGTTACGACCAATTTTACCGAGTACGAGAACTTCGCCACCTGTCATGTATTCACAACCATGGTCGCCTACACCTTCCACAACAGCTGTAATACCACTGTTACGAACGGCGAAACGTTCACCAGCTACACCATTGATATAGGATTTACCAGATGTAGCACCATAGAAGGCAACGTTGCCGATAAGGATATTTTCGTCAGCTTCAAAGATAGATTTCTTAGGTGGGTAAACAACGATGGTACCGCCGGATAAACCTTTACCGAGGTAGTCATTCGCATCCCCTTCGAGTTCTAATGTCATGCCTTTTGGAATGAAAGCACCAAAGGATTGACCTGCAGAACCTTCAAAGTTCAACTTGATTGTGTTATCTGGAAGTCCGCTTTCACCATAACGACGTGTTACCTCAGAACCAACTAATGTACCTACTACACGGTTAATGTTGTTGATAGCCAATTTAGCGCGAATAGGTTTTTGATCTTCGATAGCAGGACGGCACATACGCAAGAGTTTGGACATATCCAATGTGCGTTCCAATTCATGGTCTTGATCGATGGTATGCATATGACCAACAGACGCATCGATGTATGGATGGAACAAGATACGTTTCAAATCGACACGAGACAATTTGAAGTTATCGTCTTGAGATTTTTGACGAACAAGGTCGATACGACCAACGAGTTCAGCTACGGAACGGATGCCTAAGCGAGCCATGATTTCACGCAATTCACGGGCGATGAAGATCATCAAGTTTTCTACATATTCAGGTTTGCCGTTGAAACGAGCACGCAATTTTTCATCTTGTGTAGCCACGCCATAAGGGCATGTGTTGAGGTTACATACACGAGCCATTTTACAGCCTACAGCTACAAGTGGTAATGTACCGAAACCAAACAACTCAGCACCAAGCATAGCCGCAACAGCTACGTCGAAACCAGTCATCAATTTAGAGTCTACCTCTAATTGAACGCGGTCACGCAAACGGTTAAGCATCAATGTTTGATGAGTTTCAGATAAACCAAGTTCCCAAGGCACACCAGCGTGTTTTACAGATGTACGACCAGCCGCACCTGTACCGCCGTCATAACCGGAAATCAAGATATTATCTGCTTTTGCTTTCGCTACACCAGCTGCGATAGTACCAACGCCAGCTTCGGAAGTCAATTTAACGGAAATGCGAGCATCTTTATTGACGCATTTCAAATCGTAAATCAATTCCGCCAAGTCTTCGATGGAGTAAATATCATGATGTGGTGGAGGAGAAACAAGTTCTACACCTGGTGTGGAGTGACGAGCCTTGCCGATTTCAGGATATACCTTTTTACCTGGCAATTGACCACCTTCACCTGGTTTAGCACCTTGTGCACATTTGATTTGCAATTCTTTGGCATGAATCAAGTAATTAGCAGTTACACCGAAACGACCGGATGCAATTTGTTTTACTTCAGAGTTCATGCTATCCCCATTAGGCAATGGTTTAAAGCGTGCAGAATCTTCGCCACCTTCACCGGAGTTAGATGTAGATCCAAGACGATTCATGGCAATAGCGATTGTTTCATGCGCTTCTTTACTGATTGCACCATAACTCATAGCGCCTGCTTTAAAGCGTTTTACAATGGATTCTTCAGGTTCAACCTCTTCAATAGGAATACCGCCGCCTACAGGATAGTTCAATTCCATCAAGGAACGCAATGTAACGTGGTAATCATTGCGAATGGCTTTAGAATATTCCTTATATTTAGCATAGTCGCCGTTGATAAGAGATTCTTGTAAAAGATCAATTGTTTTAGGATTGAATAAATGTTCTTCCCCGTCTTTTACAGGACCGTACCAACCGCCTGGTTCAAGCACAGATTCGTCGGATTTGAAAGCACGGTCATAACGAGCCAATGCTTCATTAGCAACGCCTACAAGACCAATACCGCCAATACGAGTTGGTGTATTTACGAAGAACTTATTAATAAAGTTGGTGTTCAAGCCCAAGGCTTCGAAGATTTGTGCACCATGGTAGGAACGAACTGTGGAGATGCCCATTTTGGACATAACCTTCATAATGCCGCCTACAGCTGCTTTAATGTAGTTCTTTTCTGCTTGTTCAGGTGTAATATCACCAAGACGTTTACGAGCTTGTAAATCGCGTACAGTTTCAAGAGCCAAGTAAGGATTGATAGCTGTTACACCATAACCGATCAATGTACAGAAATGATGTACTTCGCGAG
>OGFW01001907.1_pt1 | contig 14425 bp, 10 predicted proteins | sample 1570991 | NCBI WGS metagenome assembly OGFW01 (sample SAMEA2582074, study PRJEB24529) | metagenome | biome: Human gut stool | place: China | collected 2011
AAAAAATGTGTTTAAGTAATTAATAATAGAAAATATATAGTATATATACTACTTTGCGTCTTTCCTCTTAAGCATTACTTAAAGTGCTCTCCAGCTGCAATAAATATAGCATTTTTATGGATAGGGTGTTACGTTGCTTCTTGTTTATTCTATTCTTTTTCCTTCTTTTGGATAAAATTTATGAATATCAGCCAGCAAAAACCTGCTTTATATCTATATAAATAATACCTTTATAAATACTTAATAGCCTATCATCTCCTCTAAAGTCACGATCACCAAACACATACGAGAAACGATAACGGGCCAATAAAACTAGCTAAAAAGAGTAAAAAAGAAATACTTTCTTATTTAGTTCTTTTCTTTCTATCTGCATTTTCCTTTTTACGCATATCCTGATATTTCTTATATTGTTCATCAGTCAGGATACTCTTTATTTTAGCTTCTCCCTCTTTTCTCTTCTTTTGCATCTCTTCGCGCGAAGGTCTTTCATTAGAATTTCTCTTTGTCGGTCGCATTTCTTCCATTGCAGCCTTAAAATCCTTGGCTTGCTTTTCATTCAGTCCCAGATCGGTTATTATCTGTTCGATACGCTTCTCTCTGTCAACTTTTCCTTTTTGACGATCCTGAGCCATACATACTGTTGAGCCGATTAACAACACAACAAGTAAACTTAAAATTTGCTTTCTCATAATTCTAACATAATATTAAATGAATAATATATGTTAGACCTTATAAGTGGCTGAAAGTTAATTCTATTCCAAAGAAAAAATACAGTTTTCACATTATTTATCTAACAAGAAAACGTTTTCCCTCTAGCTTTGCCATACCAGCGACGACGTCTTACGTGGAGATATTCATTGATCCGACGTTGAGCCCAGCAAACCAATGAGTTACGAGGAGTAGAAAAGAAAAGCGGAGAGAGTTTTCCAACTTTCTCCGCCTCAGTACCCAGACCCGCATTTGAAATAATTAAAGTGGGGAAAATGTAGATAAAAAGAAAAATGTAGAAATACACTGCAATTACACTATATTTCAATAGATTACAATCCGATTAAATTTTAATCCAAGTTAATCGAATTGCAAAATATTTAGCAGATGCGGGGAAAATGTGGGGAAAATATCTATATTTGCAGCAGAGTAAAATTCAACCTGCAAGTCTATGAAAGTAACCTTTATCATTAAAAAAGCAGCCAAGCGATATGATACAGAATCCATGGCTACAATCTATGTACGCTTTAGAAACGGAAGGCGGTTAGACTCCGTTGCTCCTACTCAGTTGGCTATCAACCCCAATCTATGGGATGATAAAGACGAATGTGTAAAAACGAAAGCTGTCTGCAATGAAGAAATGCGTACCCATATAAATGAAGAGATACGCCAGTTGAAAACCTATATTGAGAAGGTATATCAACAAGAAAAGGAAGCAATAGACAAAGAATGGCTAAAAACAACACTTGATAAATTTTACCATCCTGAAAAATATTTTCTGCCTGAGGAAGTGGTTATCAAGCCTACCATTGGAGAACTATTCGATGAATTTCTAAACAAACACCCATTGTCGGAAGTACGAAAGAAGAATTTCCGGGTTGTCAAAAGAGCCTTACTGCGTTATGAACTATATGTAAGGGCAACAAAGAGAGGACAAAAGGGCTTTATCCTTGACATGGATTTGGTAACACCAGACACACTTCGAGATATGTGGGACTTCTTTCAGAACGAATACCAATACTATGAACTTTATCCGAGTATTTATGAAACCATCCCCGAAAAGAGAACGCCACAACCAAGAAGCAAGAATACACTGATTGACTGCTTTTCAAGGATACGCACTTTCTTCCTATGGAGCTTCGACAACAAGCGTACCACAAACAGACCTTTCGACAAATTCCCGATAGAAGAATGTACATACGGTACACCTTATTATATAACACTTGAAGAGAGAGATAGAATTTTCAATGCCGACCTTTCAGCTACCCCACAACTGGCAATACAGAGAGATATATTCATATTTCAGACACTGATAGGATGCAGAGTGAGCGACTTGTACCGAATGACCAAACTAAATGTGGTCAATGAAGCCATAGAGTATATTCCCAAGAAAACCAAAGAGGGGAATCCGGTTACGGTACGTGTTCCACTTAACGACAAAGCGAAAGAAATCCTTGAACGCTACAAAGAATATGAGGGGAAACTGTTGCCATTCATATCCGAACAAAAGTACAATGACGCCATAAAAAAGATATTCAAGTTGGCTGGAGTTGACCGCATCGTAACAATCTTAGATCCGTTGACGCACAACGAAATCAAACGACCAATTTATGAAGTGGCAAGTAGCCATCTGGCAAGACGTACATTTATCGGCAATATCTATAAAAAAGTGAAAGACCCGAACCTCGTTTCCGCACTGTCGGGACACAAGGAGGGAAGTAAAGCTTTCAGACGATACAGGGATATTGACGAAGAAATGAAGAAAGACCTTGTAAAACTATTAGATTGATACTTGTATGGGACAACAAGAATATGATAATTTCAAAAGACTGATAAAGGAATGGCTCGACAGCCATCCGGATGAATATGCCGATTTCGTAGAAGAAATGAACGACAAGAAGTTCAAAGGATTCTTCAATATTTTCAATACGGCTGTAAGGCTTGTTCCGAAATATAAAGAAGCAGCACGCAAGAGAATAGGTGATGATAGAAACCCTGATTTCGAGGAACTGGAAAATGTTCTTTTACAATCAGACCTTGCTGAGAAGATAGTAAATGAGTTTCATACCCCGAACAAGAGAAGCATTGTTCCTGCCATGCTTGCATGGCTCTATTACGGACGAAGCTATGAGTGCATGGTGGAACAGGGTGAGGAACTGACCAAAAGAAAGGATATTCCCACCTTATACAAATGGCTTGTTTCCGGCATGGTCAAATTCATTATCAGAAAAAGCATCGCCAATGGCATGAGAACCAAAGAGGATTGGCAAGTGTTCAGGAAGCAACAGAAAGCCATTGAGGAAAACTCTCTTGTGGAATGGGCAATAGAAGAAGATGAAGACATGGACGAGGAAGAAACAGATATGTTGCAGGAAGAACAGCCAAAGACCGCAGGACGCAAAGCCGACACACGCACGTTGCCAGAACTTCTGATAGAAAGGCATGACATACTGATTGAAAGAATTGGCACACGATTGAAAACCCATGCTACGGAAACAGATATAGCACGGCTGTTTATCGCACTGGTGGAATACCGCTTCATGCGGAAGTGTCCCATCAAGACTTTCAGAAATGCACTGCACGAGCAGTTCAAGGAACAAGAAATCGTCCACGAAAGAGGCATCCAGAAAGCATACAGAAATCTCACTTCTCCGTTTGGAAACAGCAAGAAACTGGTAAAAGACATTGGTGAAGACCATGAAGCCATCGAGGAATTGAAAGCCTATCTATCCAATTGAAGTTCGTTTAATTCGCTTTTCGTTTTTACGAATTTAACGAATTGAATATCATTGCTTTACGATTGATTTTCATTATATATTTGCGCCACTATCCTAATCGGGGTAGTGGCTTTTCGTTTATAATACTGCCGAAACGGGAAGTCTTACAACCGGCAGTTTCAAGAAGCCTATGACAGACATATTGGCAATTATCCAAAACGGAAACGGCAACATCAAGTTGGAAGTAACAGGAGAAGATTTGCTATTATTCTCCAACCAGTTAATCAGCCGTGCGAAGCATGAACTTTCTACCGCCATTGCGGAAGCAAGAAAGGAGAAGTATCTAACCAAAGAGGAAGTGAAAAAGATGTGTGGTGTTTGTGATACCACACTCTGGCACTGGTCTAAGAAAAACTATCTGAAGCCTGTAAAGGTTGGGAACAAGGTCAGATACCGACAATCCGACATTCAGAGAATCTTAGGTGAACACAACCCTTTAATCTAAGCCTATGAAGGAGGAAGAATATATGCGCGTAGGAACAACTTTGTACAAGGTGGTCAATCAGCCATGCGCCAATGGCGGTTATGAAAAGAAACGTGTCGTATGGAACAACAGCACATTACGGCAGGACTATGGAAAGAACTATCTTGCCACCGTCCCCAAGTATGACGGCTTTTGCACCGTTCCCAATCATCTGAACTACCAAAAGGAGATTGAGGGGTTTCTGAACCTTTACGAGCCGATAGAGCATAAACCGCAGCAGGGGGACTTCTCCCACATCCAATCCTTGATGCGGCACATCTTCGGAGAGCAATACGAGCTGGGCATGGATTATATGCAACTGCTGTATCTACAGCCGACACAGAAGTTGCCCATTGTCCTGCTCGTTTCAGAAGAACGCAACACTGGCAAAAGCACGTTCTTGAACTTCCTGAAAGCCGTGTTTGAGAACAACGTGACTTTCAACACCAACGAAGATTTCCGCAGCCAGTTCAATTCCGACTGGGCAGGAAAGCTGCTAATCGTTGTGGACGAAGTTTTGCTCAACCGCAGGGAAGACAGCGAACGGTTGAAAAACCTGAGCACCACTTTCACCTACAAGGTGGAAGCCAAAGGCAAAGACCGAACGGAGATTGCTTTCTTTGCCAAGTTCGTGCTATGTTCCAACAACGAATATCTGCCAATACTCATAGACGCAGGAGAAACACGCTACTGGGTGCGGAAGATAATGCCGTTGCAGAGTGATGATACCAACTTTCTGCAAAAGCTAAAAGCGGAAATACCTGCATTTCTTTATTTCCTGACCCAAAGGGAACTATCCACGACACAGGAAAGCCGTATGTGGTTCAACCCAAGACTGACACATACCGCAGCCTTGCAGAAAATAATCCGAAGCAACCGCAACCGACTGGAAATAGAAATGACCGAGTTGTTGCTTGACATCATGTCGAACATGAACGTGGAAAGCGTATCATTCTGCCTGAACGACCTTGTAACCTTGCTACTCTATTCACAGGTCAAGGTTGAAAAGTATCAAGTGAGGAAAGTTGTGCAGGAAGTATGGAAACTTACTTCCGCACACAATTCGTTATCCTACACCGCTTATGAGTTCGCACCCCATCGTGAGTGCCACTATGAGCCGAAAAGGAAAACTGGTCGGTTTTATACGGTAACGAAAGAACAACTGACCGCTATCTAATTATTTTGATGAAATGATGAATAAGGGAAGTAATATATTGCCTTACAGATAGATATGTATTCATCAAACACTCATCAACAACGATTGCTGATGAAAAAAGAAAACATCATTTCTCTTTTGGCAAGCAATCTAATGAGAAAAAGATGAGCCGATATAACGCTGTTTAACAGTGTGTTAAATTCCCAATTCATCAAATCATCATTTTTTCATTCACCAACAAATCCGCAAGAAAATGACAATAGAAGAAGCTAAAAGCATACGAATAGCCGACTATCTATACAGCTTAGGTTATTCACCAGTAAAACAACAAGGTATCAACCTTTGGTACAAATCTCCGTTTAGGGAAGAGAGTGAAGCATCGTTCAAAGTGAATACCGAACGTGAACAATGGTATGACTTCGGTTTGGGAAAGGGCGGAAACATCATTGCACTGGCTGCACATCTGTACGCTACCGACCATATACCTTACATCTTGAAACGGATAGCAGAGCAGACACCGCACGTGCGCCCGGTATCTTTCTCTTTTGGCAAGCAAAGCTCTTCTGAGCCAAGCTTCCAACAGTTGGAGATTGTTCCGCTGTCATCTCCTGCCCTGCTTGCCTACTTACAAAGCAGAAGAATTAACATAGAACTGGCGAAAAGAGAATGTAGTGAAGCCCGTTTCACCCACAACGGCAAGCGGTACTTTGCCATCGCCTTTCTCAATGCTTCGGGTGGGTTTGAGGTTCGTAACCGCTATTTCAAGGGCTGCATCGCTCCAAAGGAAATCTCCCACATCAGACAGTCTGGGAAAGCGAGGAATACCTGTTATGTGTTCGAGGGATTTATGGACTACCTCTCCTTTCTGACATTGAGACAGGAGAGCTGCCCAAATTATCCGGAGTTGGACGGGCAGGACTACATCGTATTGAACTCCGTATCGAATGTAAACAAGGCTCTCTATCCGTTGGGCAATTACGAACGCATCCACTGCTTTTTCGACAACGACCATGCAGGAATGGAAGCACTCCGGCAAATCCGTGAGGAATACGGCAGAGACCGATACAAGCATCGGAATGGAAAGCGAAAGCGAGGTCTAAGGGAACGTTCAATCCTGAACTGTCGGGCAGTATGTCCGAACCTCCTGCCAGATAATTGACCCATTCTCCCCGGCATTTGTAATCGTCGGTATAGTCGTTTTTCCCTTGACTGGGGGAATAGACTTTTTCGGGGAATCCCGCCCATTGTAGCCAATAGCGGGCGGCTTCGGTGAAACGGGGATAACCGCTTGTCGTATAGGAATAGTTTATAGATGAATTTCCCGGATTCTCGTCGATGTGCGAATCGTCTACTCGTCGGGCGATATTGCCATATCCGCCTCCTATTTTCACCGCATCGGCCGTGACTGTTTTTCCATTTTTTCGGGAAAGATTGCTGAGTTCTACATGGGCGTTTTCACCTTTGGCGAAATCGAAATGTCCTAAATATATCCATGTGCCGCCGCCCATACTTTGATTGACTTTGAACTGTGTTTTTCCGCCTTTGTGATATACGGTGTATAAAGCGTCGTCGGTACTGTTTTTGACTGTGCGGTAGGCGATATAAACTGCATATTTCCCGGTTTGGGGTATCGGAGCATACCAATGGGCCTGTATCTCTTTCCGAGGATCGGTCGTGGTTTTTGTTTGTCTGAAACTTCCGTCGTCGAACGGGTTTCGAGTGCCGGTATAGACCGAGACTGTATGGGCGAATCCTGTGCCGCCGTTCTCCCATTTTACCTTTTCGGTCCCTGTTTCGAAATAGGTATCGGCATTGTCGTTGTCTGCAATGAGTTCGTGCCGGTTTGTATCTCGTTCACGAGGAGAAAATACATAGGCTCCTGCATTTTGAAGCATGGGGGTTAGGAACGGCATGACGAAACTTTGGGTGTACAGATCCTCCACGGTTTCGAAAATTCGGGCACGTTGCCATTCCCATCGGTTCAAGGATTGTTCGAAATAGTATCCGTGACTTTGCCATAGAGCGATATGTCTGTTGAGTAAACCTTTTGTAGGAAGGTAGTGACATTTTATCGGGCTGACGATCGGTCGCTCGCAATGAATTTCGAATCTTTTGCGGTTGTCGGCGAAAGGAATCAATTCGCTTATTTCATAGCCACTGGTAAGAATGAAAAGTTTTTTCTTTTTCAAGTCCGGTGGTAAAATAGAACGTATGGTGTCATAGGCTCGTTTAACGAGTTCCTTTCTGAATGGAAGATAAGAAAATTCATCGTTCATTTGAACGACAAGTTTGTTGCCCTTTTCTAAAAGAAGCGTATCTAATTTTATTTCACCGATGGCTAAGTGTTCGGGTTTTAGAGAAACAAGTGCTTCTTCGACAGTCGTTCTTAGGCCTCTATGTGTTTGTGAATGGATTGATAGTGAGCCTAATAAGAAAATTATAAATGATAAAATATATCGGTTCTCTTTCATGTTTTTCGAATGGATAAACTTCGGTTCCTGTTTTTTTGTCAATCTATTTTCTCTTTGTTAGAACTTTTTACAGCATTATTTTAGGTGCTAAAAGTTCATGAGTAGATACCTTTCTATTATGGTTCATACAAATATAATATATGTTTTTGATTCGAGAACATATATTTAGTATTTTTTAATATGAATTCATCTCTCTTTTTTACAAGAAAAAAATATGCAGAATCTGTCGATACGATCCTGCATATGAGTATAAATCGAAATAATGAGATATCTTTACCCGTAGATCGAGTGATATTCGATGAGTCCCTGCATAGGGCTTTTTTCCGTTTTTTCTATATTCAATCCGAAATCCTTAGCTACCAAATCGAGAATATCGGCGTAGGTATAGGCCAAATTACCCATGAAATAAACCGGATATGATTTATAGTCATATTGGATAATGTTTCTCTGGAAGAATCTCATCAACTCTTCATAGACTAAATTGAACGCATATTTGTTGTCCAGATGGTCTTTCAAGAAATAGGAGAAAGTAGAAAGCGAACGGTTGGGGAAAGGGTGGTTATATATGGAATCCATAATCTCGTCCGGAGTAACTTTGAATTTTTCATGAAAAGCATCGCAGAGATCCTTTGGAGTAAGGTTCTTTAAATAGTCACTTAAAAAGCGTCGTCCCATAGCAGCCCCACTGCCTTCGTCTCCTAAGATATATCCGGCGGAACGTACGTTTTTAATGATACGTTCTCCGTCGTATAGACAAGAATTCGAACCGGTCCCCAAGATACAGGCTATTCCCGGTTTGTCGATTAGCAAACCTCTGGCGGCAGCCAATAAATCGCTTTCCGCCGAAATGGGTGTTTTGAACTGTGCTACTAACGAGGCTTCGAGAATGTTTTTCTTATCCAGATTGGCACATCCGGCGCCATAAAAATAGACCCGTTCCCATCGTTTCTTAAAAAAAGTTTCCGGTAAATTGAGACGGATACTGTGGCTTATTTCCCTTCTCGTTTGGAAAAAGGGATTTATTCCTTCCGTAAAACTTCTTTCCAAAACATTTTTTCCATCGACGAGAACCCATTCTGTTGTCGTGGAACCACTTTCTGCTATAACTTTCATAAATAAAAAATCTTGATAGATGTGCTTTCTGGCATCATTCAACTCTTTATAAAGATAAAACAAACGGCCGTGATGAAAATTAATTTTCGTATCGGCGAGTGTCGTTTATCTTTTATGAGAATAGTGCCGTTCGAAAGTAGAAACAATGTTAGCATCGATTTTACTGAGGCACAACCTATTTCTGCATCTTATGCAAAGATAAAATATCTTTCTTCATTTTCCAAATAGAATACTTATTTTACTGTAAAGTATCAAAATTCTGTTAAAAATAGTACGATAAAAATACGGACGGTAAAGTACAAAGCAGATCGTTTATACTTTATCGCCCGTATATTCTTAATCCTTTGTCAATGTACAATCAAAACCGGATAACAGAACTCTTTTCCTTCGGTCTGTATTTTCAACAAGTACGTTCCCGCGGGAATGTTCGAGGTATCTATCGTTGTTTCCGAACCGGTAGCGATACAGCTTCCCGATAGGCTGTACAGGGTCCACCGTTGTACGGAGGTGTCAGACTGAATTTTTAATATATCGGAGGCCGGATTAGGATAAACATTTACGGCTTTCGATGTAGCGATAAAGTGAATATCCGAGGAGGTATATACCAGCATATTGTCTAAGAAGAAACTACCCGATTCGGAGAAGAACGGTTTTGTTCTCGTTATCTTTATGCCGCTTATGCGATAGTCCTTTCCCGGATTCAGCTGGTCCAAACGGGTTTCCCGGAATTGCCAGCCTCTGAAATCGACATTCGTCAATAAAATCTCTTGTGTATCGTTTCCAGAGGATAGTTGCAGCCATATTTCGTCGCAAGAAAGATCGCCGTAAATGTGCATACCGATAGTTTGGGTATTGTCGACCACAGTGGAACTTCCGAATGTATCGGCTGTTGTGAATACGGCGCGAGCTTCGTCTGCATTGAACGTGTATGTGAAATTGTAAGATGCGCTACCGAACAGTTTTTGAGCGGTAGAGCGAATCGCTTTTGCAGTGGTTGTCCCGATACTTTGGGTCGCATCGAATGTAATCATATCGGGAGTTTCGAATTCCTCGACGGCTGTTTCGGAGCGGCTTACATCTCCGGCGGTAAAATTGATTTCGATGGGGTCTACGATCGCTATATTTTCCACATCGTGCAACGAGGCATCTATTTTCAATTTATAATTTTGTCCTTGTTTCAAATCGGCAGCTGTGGTAAAATAATAGTTCCCGTAGGAGTCTCCTAACTGGTTGTATTTGGCAGAACGCAAGTTGATGCTGACATCGTTTCCTTCACTATCCTGTAATTTGATGAGGTCTCGAATATTGACAGGGTCGAGAACATTATCGAATCTTACTTCGATCGTCGGTTTCGGATAGTGTAGTACCGCTCCTTCCGATGGGCTGGCTGCCAATAGTTTCAATTGGTTTCTTCCCTGCGTTAAGAACGTGAAGGAAAAATCTTCGGTCATAGACATATTACCCGGGTGTTTTGCACTTTTATCGAGTTTTACGGTATATAGGGTAGCTACCTCGTAAGGACGAGTGGGGGTAAATACCATTCGGTACTGTGAATCCTCGAATGTAATGTTCCCTTCTACCGGCGGGTCGATCGAGAAAGCCTTTTGTACAGATTCCGTGTCCATATCCCAATTGAAATTCAAGACAATGGGAGTCGTACAGTTGATGCTGTCTGTTTCGTTTTCCATGACAGGGCTGTAAGAGGTGACTTCCGGTGCTGTATTTCTCACTCTGTCCATAGCCACATTGGTATAACTTATTGTATTGGCTGTCACTGTTACATAGATTGTCCGATCGTAATGGTCTTCCGCTGCGATTTTTAGCTGGTAATTACCCGGAGCGAGGTTTTTAAACATGTATACGCCGTTGTATAGGTTATCCGTCGTATAGGTTATATTGTTCGGCAACAGGGTTACTGTGGCTCCACATAATGGCACTTGCTTGTCTCTTCCGTGTTGTACGTACGATTCGGTACGGGTCATGCGACTATCATAAATAACACCGGCGATATTTCCCGTTGTGAATCCTTCTGTGTCGAAGTATTCCATGACAGCTTTGGTGAAATGCCATGCCTCCATCCATTTGTAGTCCATGTTGAGCAAACGATATGTTTCGGGCACATAGTCGTGATAAGAACCTTCTGAAAGAAACCCGGTGACGGTTAATTTTCGGAGGACTCCCAATCCTGCATTGTTCCAGTCGGGATAGAAATCAAAATCGCCCACGACATACTCTTCCGTTTGAGTCCAATAGGTTACTTGGTTTTCGATAAGGTGCTTGAACAGTATCTTTGCCGCTACCTTGTCCTCGGGCTTTACCGGATTTTCGGTATATCCTCTGAACAACATCATCGGGAAATTATCCCGGCGGCTCGTGCCGGTCGCATTGCTGTGTATGGAGAAAAACAGGTCGGCCTCCCATTCGCTGGCTTCCCGCCCGATGGTTTCGAGTCCTCGGTCGTCTTCCGTCCGATTTAATACGCGAGACATCGCTACGGTAGCTCCCTGCTCTTGTAGCAGTTCTCTTAACATCAATCCTTTGTGCAGATTCGACGAGGATTCCCAAAAACCGAGTGTGTCGCCTTGTGCATACGGATATACGGCTACATTGCGGTCGTCCGAGTCATAACCGCCGTGACCCGGATTGATGTAAATTTTAAGTCCGGTCATATCTTTGGCTTGCAAGCCTAAACAGCCCAAGAAGGCAATGAGAATGATATAATATTTTTTCATGGCGATGAGGTTATTTCGTTACATTCAATTCCAACATAAAAAGTTTTCCTTCGACCGTGCTGTACACTATTCTGCCTGCTTCGGCCGAGGCCGACGGATTCATACCCATTTCGGAAGGAGATGTCAAATCGTGTACTTGTTTACTGTTGCAGTCTAACAATACGATTTTCGACGAAGTAAATTGGTGACCGTCGTCGGTCGCTTTCATGGCTGCAACGAAATCGTTGCCATACCACGTAGGGGATTCGTAGTCGCCCAGTTCGGCAAGTATGTTACCCTGCATATCGAGTACAACGGTTCCTACGCCTATGGCATAAGTCACGATTTTGGATCCGTCGGGCGATACGGCTGTCCACAAATAACTTTCCACTTTGTCGCCGTAAGGACGTAATATGCGGGTGTTTTTACCGTCGCACACGATTATTTTTCCCTCTTTGATGATGGAATAGACATAGTTCCCGCTTATTTGAGAGCCTGTACTTTTCATAAGTTTATTGTCGGCCACTACTTCCATACCGCCTGAGATGGCGACCGGACGTTTCAAATCGCGGGTTGGGGCGATAAGTTGTTTTTCGGCTTTCTCGATCAAGTTATATTCTTTCAAAGATCGGTGAACACGTCCGTTTATGATGCTTTGCGGCCGATAATACACCGTTGAACCGTCGGTGCTGAAAATCGGGTCGAACCCGGCTCCCTCGGCAGTAGTGATAATCTGGTTTTTCCCTGACGCAAAATCGTATGATTTTAAGCCGGAAAAATTTTCAGAAGTATATACGATTCGATTCCCGTCGGGACTAAGTATCGGATAGAAGGCCGATTGTCCGACCGAAGGGGTTATCTCGTAATGTTTGGTAACTTTTACATTCTGTCCCGATAGCGATGCGATACATGCTAGCAGGATTATGGTTAAATTTACTCTCATGGATTATAATGAATTAAGTTATTGAATAACGATTTTGCATACATGGGTCCCTAGCTCATTTTGCACGTTCACGATGTATACACCCGGCTGTTGGTCGCCGATGTTTACGATTCCTGTTTCGTCGAGTAGTTGTTCCAGTATCAATGCCCCCACTCGGTCGTATATGCGTATCGACGAACCGGGAACGATGTTCTCCCCCTGTAAGAAGAGGGTATTGCCCGTTATTGGATTCGGGTAGACGACCATGTTTTTGTTACCGGTCACCGTCTCGTCTATTCCGCTTTCTATGCCGTTATAGACCAGAGAGAACTCCTTGATATGTATCTTATAGGCTTGTCCGCTAATCGTCCCGGTCGTGTTGATATAGAATTTGATATAATTCAGAGAGACGGGAAATCCTCCTCTGTTGTTTTCTCCGGTGATGTCGGATAGAGGAATGCTGATGAGATAATCTTCATTGACTGTTATTCCTTCGAATTCGAGATACTGCTCTTTGTCGCCATTGGCTTTGCAGGCTATTTGTATTTTCGACACGGGTATCTCGCTATTGATTAGCATGCGCAAGGTATCGGGAATACTGTAAAGGGTAATCGCTTTGTCCATTTCTACGTATGGGAGTCGTCCGGTTTTGTAAGTGAATCCCAATATGGCCTGATTGTTCCCCGAAGGAGTAACGGTGGCATCGGTGATGGAGCTGATGGATTTTGTAGTCCAGCCGGAAAAATCGTCGGCCGGGATTTTTGGGGATTCCGGTATTTCGACGGTTACCTTCATGTTCCCGGAGAAGTTGCCTATGCTGCCGGTAATGTTCGTCGTTCCGTTTTTTATTCCGGTCAATATTCCGTTTTCAATTTTGCAGACAGTCGGGTCTTCGATACTCCAAGACAATGACGAAGGGTCGTATGTGAACGTGTTTTCGCCGATATGAGAAATGACTTCGAGAGAGTAGGGGTGAGCCTTGTCGGCTATGATTTCACTGTTCTTCATGACGATATCCGCTTCTTTTACAGTTACCTTTATTTTTCCTGTCGCTGTTCCCGAAGTGACGTGAAGGTAACCCGAAGTCGCATTCGGCGAGGCATAGAATTTTTTTCCGTCCGAAGAAATGGTTCCTAACGAGGCATCGCAACTTAATGTAAATTCTTGCACATCGGTATCGATCAATACGCCGTATGAGTTGTATCCCAGAATAGTCGGCTCGAAACAAGAGTAGGAAGGAACTTCCAAATTGTAATTATCGAAAGCAAGGCTGTTCAACATGTTGTCTTCGGGAGCGTTGGTGAAGATCATGAATCCGTTCGATACCGGACGTTCCTTTCCGTCGGCCGGGTTGTTGACGAGATTACCTCTCAACATCATCTGAGCCGATCCTCCGGCATCCATGTTGGCCACGTTCCAAGCTCCCGCTTGTTTCAGTATGTAACACATCGTCGCCGTGTTTGTCCCTACCGAAGTGCTCGACTTGTAATCGATAACAATCAGATAGAGTGTCTTTCCGTCTTGTGACATTCCTATGCCCGAGCGCGAATAGGTTTGCGAGTTATATGCTTCGTTTTCGTTTCGGGGAGTCAATTTCCCTTCCCTCATGACGAGAGCGTTACCGGTGAGCATTTGCTCGGCTATGGGAATCAGATTGTCGGTGCGGGTAGTAAGTTTTGTATTTATCTTTACTTTATCGCCGACATTCATTTGGTTTAGAAACTCTGCACCTGTTCCGTTTCCCGAAAGAGCATATTCACCCTCTTCGAGTTCGGTTCCGCCTTTGCTTTGCACGATACGGGTTACGACGCATTCCACGTCCTTGTTAAGCCCCCACGATGCTCCCTCGACGGGTTTGATGAGTACATCGGTTCCGTCGATGTCGCTGGTCGTTTGTCCGGTAAAGTGGTTGTAAAGTACAATTTCGTTTTCATTGCGGATACGGTTCACTTCGGCGATGGCGAAACTTTCGTTGGCGGCGTTTATGACTTTCGCCTCGAAATTCATGTCGTCGATCCACATTTTTTTGTCTTGGTCGAGTACGACGAATCCTATCTCCTGCAATTTCTCTATTTCGTCTCCTCGTCCGGCTCGGTTCCAGCCA
>OGFW01001933.1_pt1 | contig 14237 bp, 9 predicted proteins | sample 1570991 | NCBI WGS metagenome assembly OGFW01 (sample SAMEA2582074, study PRJEB24529) | metagenome | biome: Human gut stool | place: China | collected 2011
CAGCGTTGTCGCACCGATTATGTACTCTGCTACCTCCGGATAATTGGTAATGACTGCTTCAGCGTCTGCATCTTTTACTAACTGGATATGTTCTGGTTTGTTTGCTGTCCAGACGTGCATTTTTAATCCTGCACGTTTTACTTCTTCCATAAACTGCGGATATTTCAGATGATAAACAGCAGGATGTACCGCATTGATTCCCAGATTCTTGGCATACATGGCAGGATTGATCCATCCGTCGCTGAAAAGAATACCTGTCTGTACATGATCATCCAATTGTTTTAACTACATCAGACTGTAATGGTTGAATGAGGAGTAGATCAGCTGATCTTCCATGTGCATTTCTTTTACCAGTTTCAATATCTTCTCTTCCATTCCTGGATAAAAGCAGATGCTGTTTTTTAATTCGATATTTACCATCATATCTGTGGTGCGCATCAGATCCAATACTTCTACCAGAGTTGGAACACGGTAAATCCCATTTGGTTCTACGTCTGTGCTAACCTTTAACTCTTTTACCTGTGCCAGAGTCATATCTTTGATCAGACCTGTTTTGTCTGTGACACGATCTACGGTCTCATCATGCATAACGATCAGTTCGCCATCTGCTGATGTATGTACATCCAGTTCGATTCCATCTGCGCCCTGCTTAATGGCAAGTTCAAATGCTTCCATGGTATTCTCTGGTCTGTATCCGCTGGCACCTCTGTGTGCCCATACTTTTGTTGTTCTGTTTTTCCTTCTTATCTCTGCCATTTTCTATATGCCTCTCTTAAAATTATTCTAAAATGCCTTAATCGAGTAGGAGGGAGTGATTAGCTCCCGTCCTCTCACACCACCGTGCGTACCGTTCGGTACACGGCGGTTTCAATAGTTATTATCTTACACTTATAATAAGTTGAAATCCACATAATTTCACTATCACTTATGCTAGTAAGTGAATTTTGATGCCAAAAAAGAAACTCAATCTATTTGCCAGTAAATGCAATTATCACCGCCTCATAAGGACGCAATATATTTCCTTCTCTGTCGTCCTCATAATTCTGGATCCAGACTTCCCCGGCTTTCCACTCATCAAGCAATGGGCAGCTAACTTCCTCATCCGTAAAGTTTGTACATACCAGCATCTTTGTATGCTCATCTGTTCTCGTATAGGCGAAAATTCTCTCATCTTCCGGCAGAAGAAGGTCAAATTTTCCGTCCACAAATACTGGATTTTCTTTTCTTAAACGAATCAGCTTCTGATAATAGTAAAATACCGAATTTTCATCTTCCAGTGCCTCTTTCGCATTAATCCTGATATAATTTGGATTCACGGCAAACCATGGTTCTCCTGTTGTGAAGCCTCCGTTCTTCTCACTGCTCCACTGCATCGGAGTACGGGCATTATCACGACTTCTTGCGTAAATAGAATGCAGGATTTCTTTTGGCTGATATCCTTTTTCCAGTCGCTCTTTGTACATGTTCAATGTCTCAATATCTTCATATTCTTCAATGCTGTCAAACTGCACATTCGTCATTCCCAGCTCTTCTCCCTGATAAATGTAAGGAGTTCCCTGCATTCCATGAAGCATTGTCGCCAGCATTTTTGCCGACTCTTTTCTGTATTTTCCGTCATTTCCCCAGCGCGACACGATTCTAGGAAGATCATGGTTATTCATGAACAGACTGTTCCATCCTACCTGATATAAAGTATTCTGCCACTTTGCAAGGCATTTTTTCAGCTTTACCAGATTCAATGGAATCGTATCCCATTTTTCCTTTCCTTCTTCCTGATCAAGCATAATGTGCTCAAACTGGAAAACCATGGAAAATTCACTTCCATCCGGATTACTATATTTCTTTGCAATTTCCGGTGTTGCTCCCCAGGCTTCTCCTACAGTGATCATGTCGCCCTTCTGAAATGTTTCCCTGCTTAATTCACGCAGAAATTCATGCAACTTTGGTCCATTATTTGTGATCTTAAGATCTGGCTCTTTTGCAATCTGATCAATTACATCCAGACGAAATCCGCCTGCCCCTTTTTCCATCCACCAGAGAATCATATCATAGAGCTCTCTTCTCACTTTCGGGTTCTCCCAGTTCAGATCCGGCTGTTTTACTGAAAATTGATGAAAATAATACTGTCCCAGTTCTGGAACCCACTCCCATGCCGGTCCGCCGAATACAGAATTCATATCGTTTGGATAAACGCCTTCTTCTCCGTCACGCCACACATAATAATCATGATACGGATTGTCTTTACTTTTCTTTGCTTCCAGAAACCATCTATGTTCATCAGAAGTATGATTCAATACAAGATCCATCATAATTCGGATTCCGCGTTTCTTTGCCTCCACAAATAACTGTTCCATATCTTCCATTGTTCCGAACATCGGCTCAATATCCTGATAATCTGAAATATCATATCCATTGTCATCCTGTGGAGAACGATACACCGGTGAGAGCCAGATTGCATCTATTCCAAGTTTTTTCAAATAATCCAGTCTGCTGATAATTCCTGGAATATCACCTATTCCATCTCCGTCCGAATCTTGAAAGCTTTTCGGATAAATCTGATATACGACTGCATTTTTCCACCATTTGTTCTTATTTTCCATACCCAATTTCGATATCTCTCCGGCAGATTATCTGGTTCTACCGGGATATCCTCTCCTTTCTTTACATGCTCTCTAAATTCTACGAATGAGTGTTCCGTTCACACCAAGTATCTCTCCATCAAATTCTCGGGCAAAAAGAATTTTTCCATTTCCTTTTACTTTTATTTCTTCCTCCGATGCATTTAATAAAACCTCAATTTTATTACCTTCTTCATCTAATTTTATGTATTCTACACATCGATCATTTTTGTAAGTATCCGGAAAATGGAAATGCGGGCTTCTGCACATTTTCTCGTTTCTTCTAAGCATGATCAGTTTCCGCATCATTGCAATTTTTTCCTGATTCTCTTTGCTTTCGATCTCACTCCATGGCATACATCTTCTGCAATCCGGGTCATGTGCACCTTCCATCGCAATCTCTGTTCCGTAGTAAATGCAAGGACTTCCCGGAAGTGTAAAGAGAATTGCAAGCTGCTGATAGAATTTATCCAGATTATGAAAACGGTTCATAAGCCTCTCCGTATCGTGGGAATCCAGCAGATTGAAGAGTACATCGTTATTCTGCTGCATATACATAGTATAACAACGATTTACCATATATTCAAATTCCTCTTTTTTCATCGTTTTATCTAGAAAAAAGTCATGGATTCCACTGAGCAGCGGGTAATTCATAACGGAATCATATTCATCTCCTTGCAGCCACTGGCTTGCATCGTGCCAGATTTCTCCCAACAGATAAATGTCCGGTTTTATCGTTTTTAAATGTTCTCGCATCCGCTTTAAGAACCGATGTGATACTTCATTTCCCACATCAAAACGGATTCCGTCTATATCAAATTTTTGAATCCATTCCTCGCAGACCTTACAAAAATACTCAATTACTTCTTCATTATTCGTATTTAATTTTGGCATCGTATCTGCAAATGCAAAAGAGTAAAAGCGCCTGTCTCTTGTGTCTGCTCGTTTTCCGATCTCTTCCCAGTCTTCTATCATAAACCAGTCCGCATAACGGGAATCTTTCCCATGCTCCAGTACATCCATCCACGGCGCGAATTTTCTTCCGCAGTGATTAAATACTGCGTCAACCATAATACGGATTCCTTTTTCGTGCGCTTCCCTGCAAAGTGCTTTCATCATTTCTTCATTGCCGAAAGCCGGATCAATCTTTGTATAATCTGTAGTATCATATTTGTGGTTAGATTCTGCTTCCATGATCGGATTCAGATAAATTCCGGTAATTCCCAGCTCCTGAAGATACTGTAGTCTCTGACGGATTCCCTCCAGATTTCCTCCGAATTTTTCCTGATTTGTCACTGTTCCGTGATTTCTCCACGGTGTGATATCATTTCCATTCTTTTCCGGTGTTCCATTGCAGAACCTGTCCGGGAAAATCTGATACCAGATCGTATCATTCACCCATGCAGGTGTGCGGTTTATATCTGCAGGATTCATCCATGGTACAATAAAACACTGCTGCATACGGCCATCCATCTGAAGCTGTTCTTCTGTCAGAAAACCGTCTTCAAAATAATACCAGACTTCCTCTTCTGTTCTCAGCTCAAAATAATATTTACATCTTTTATATGCAGGAAGAAGCGTTGTTGTCCACCAGATTTGATAAGGCAGACGTTTTTTATAAATAATTTCCTCTCTTTTTCCTGTCCATTTTTCATTTCCACCCAGAATCCCGGCCTCATAAGGATCTCCGTAATGGATAAACACCTGTTTTACATCATACCCGGTCTTAATATTTACGATTAGTCTGTCCTCATCCAGAGGATAACTCATCTGCTCTGAGGTTTTATGATATACACCGGTAAATTCCATCTTATTCTTCCTCCAATTTTTCATAAACACGCAGGATTTCCCCTACACTCCATGCCTGTGCAAAACATCCTTTTGAAGAAACCGGAATCTCTCCATCATAAATTTCAGGGAGCTGGCCAATACATCCTTCACGCATTGCACTTTCCAATACTTCCAACTGCTTTGCCACAATCTCTTTTGCTTCTCTTGAATCTTTATTTACTTTTAGATATGCGAGATAATATCCACCCATCGGAAAAGTCCAGACGGTTCCCTGATGATAAGCAAGATCTCTTTTTATCATCTCTCCACCATAACTTGCATGAAACTCCTCGTCTTTTGGATCTAATGTCCGAAGTCCATAAGGCGTATACAACCTTTCAAACACTGTATCTACAATCTGTCTTTCTTTCTCTTCGTCCAGCATTGTAAACGGCATAGACACCGCCCATATCTGATTACAGCGAATTTGTGTATCTGCCTTTGTTTCTGAGATTACATCCTTCAGGCAGTGTTTTTCCTCCATCCAGAATTCTCGTGCAAAAGATTCTTTCACTTTCTGTGCGAGTTCTCCATATTTCTGCTCTTCATTTTTCTTCAAAACTTCAGAAAACTTTTGCATGATACAAAGTGCATTATACCAGTAAGCATTGATCTCCACCGGTTTCCCATGTCTTGGTGTCGGAAGGATTTCTCCCACACGTACATCCATCCATGTCACCTGATCCAGTCCCGCTCCGGCACTGATAAGACCGTCTTCTTCCATATGAATATTGAAATTTGTTCCTCTCTCATAACCGGAAATAATCCTTTGCATTACCGGATACATTTCCTCTACAAATTTAATGTCCTGAGTTTTTTCATAATATAACCACACGCAGTTGATAAATAACAGTGCCGCATCTACAGTATTATAAAGTGGCTCATTCTCCCCCTCCGGAAACAGATTTGGCATCAATCCATCCTTTTCATAAAATGCAAAGGTCCGCAAAATTGATTTTACACTTTCAAATCTTCCTGTGGAGATGCAGATTCCCGGAAGTGCAATCATTGTATCTCTTCCCCAATCCTCAAAAAAAGGAAAACCTGCAAGAATGGTCAATCCATCCGTGGACTCTCTGTTCGAAAGGAACTTGTCTGCACTACATACCAGTGTCTGTGCCAGTTTATTTTTTAAACCTGAAGTCTTTATAAGCTTCTCTTGATGATGGATCTGTTCTTCTTTCATTTTATCAAATAATTTTTTTGTGTCCATACCAATCCGACTTTCCAGCGAATAAATTACTGTCAAATCTGTCTCTTCTCCTGGCTTTACCCGTTTTTTAATCTGATACACTGCGCTTGCTGTTCCATTTTCCCGTCTTCCGTCACATTCATCATAGCGATAAAAATACGTTTCTTTCTTTTCCTGAAATCCCTCTACTTTCCCATTTGTTTCAAAGAAAAGATCATACTTTCCATCGGTAATCTTTTGCGCTTGTCTTGAAAATATCTTATCTTCTTTCAAATCTTCCCCTTTAGGTTCAAATTGAAAAAACGGAGTTACACAGAGAACTGCTTCTTCCTGACCGCGGTTTTTCAGATGATAATTCAATGCAATCTGATTGCTGCCCTGTGCCATCACAATCTCTTTTTCCATCTCCACTCCACTTATCAGATAATTCCATACAGGAAAAGTTTCAAAAGAAAATTCCGTAAGATAGCGATATCCTTCTTCTTTTGTTCCATCTGCAAATTCCTGAGTTGAAAGAACATACTTTGATTCTCCAATACCCAGTTCTTCTTTTATACGATGAACCATATTTACTCTGTGATTTGGAGCTTTCGTACATGCCATGAATACCGAATGATCATTTCTTGCCACAGCTCCGGTCATCGTAAGCGAAGAAAAACCTCCCAGACCATTAGTTAAAAGATAGCAGTTTTCAAGTCCTCTCTCCAACGTTTTCCAATCCTGTCTTCCATAAATCCATTTCATGCACCACTCCTCCTTAATCATTATTTACGTCCAAGTATCAACACGCTCTGCGGTGCAGCTTCTATCTGTCTGTCTGCACAGATTCCTTTTTTCCAGCACCAGCTGTCATCTGCATCACTTAAGATTTCCCAACCGTCATCCAAATATTTCACTTTATAACTACTTTTTCTTGCATTGTAAATTATCTTCACCTGACTCCATCTTGATGCTTCATCATTGAGCACAGTAAAACCTACTACATCTTTTTCTTTCCACATATCCGTGATTCGTTTATAACTGTCTTTTGATTTGTCACAAAGCCCAGAGAGCTGTTTTCGAAGTGCAATCAGCCCCTGATAATAACGAACCAGTTCCTTATGTTCCCATGCCTTTTCCCAATCAAGACGGTTTAGAGTGATCGGCGCCTTAAAGGTATTATCCTGTCCATCTTTTGTACGGGCAAATTCTTCTCCTGATAAGAAAAACAGTGTTCCCTGACAAGTCATATAGACTGCTGCCGCCATTTTATTCAGCCTCATACATTCTTTTTCCTCTACGACTGTCTCTTTTAATTTATCCCACAAGGTATGGTTGTCATGTGCTGACACGTAGGTTACGATCTGTGAAGGTGCTTTGACATTCTCAAATCCTTCCGCCTGATAAGGATTTACACACCATGCTGCCACACTTGCAAGCATTTCATCTTCTTTTTCTTCTGCACCGTTTATAAACCCGGCTTCCTTTGCACGTAGTGCAGAGCCTTTGATTCCATCTCGGGTACTGTCACAGAACGCTCCGATATTTTCATCCAGAAGCCCAATATTTTCTTTTGCTGCCAGTTTTCTGCCACCTTCTACTGCCGACTGATCTGCTGCCCAAGGTTCTCCGTAAATAATCTTCTTTCCTTTTCCGTATCGCTGATCCAGTTCACTTCGGATTCGGTTCATCAGGTCTACATCCAGAAGTCCCATCAGGTCAAAACGGAATCCATCAATATGATATTCCTCTGTCCAGTAAAGCACTGATTCCAGAATATATTTCGCACACATCTCTCTTTCGCTTGCAACATCATTTCCACATGCAGAACCATCGGAGATCTTCCCATCCGGAAATACCCGGTAAAAATACCAAGGTACAGTTCTCTGAAACCAGGAGTCCAGCGAATAAGTATGGTTGTAGACAACATCCATGATTACACCAAAACCAGCTTCATGAATTGCCTGGATCATTTCTTTCATTTCCCGAATTCTAACTTCACCATGTCTGGCATCTGTCGCATAGGAGCCCTCCGGCACATTATAATTGACTGGATCGTACCCCCAATTGAATTCTGTATCTTCCCCTGCTTCATTTACAGAACCATAGTCATACATCGGCATGATCTGAATGTGTGTCACCCCGAGTTCTTTTAAATAATCCAGACCTGTAGGATGAATCCCATCCTCATTCAAAGTCGTATGTCTGCACGTAAATGCTTTGTATTTCCCACGATATTCTTCCGGAAAACCACCCGCCTTATCCCATGAAAATTCTTTTACGTGAAGTTCATATACGATTCTCTCCGGTCCTTCTTCTGGTGTCTGATCTTTTTCCCATCCTTTTGGATTGGTCTTTTTCAGATTCACTGCCATGCTGCGCAATCCATTAACTCCGCATGCCTTCGCATATGGGTCTGCTGATCGGACTTCTTCTCCATTGCGTGTAATCAGATAATCATAATAAACGCCGTGAAGTTCTTCTTTGCTCTCCCAACTCCACACACCCTTTTCTTCTTTTTTCATCGGAATCTGCTCGTATGCATCTCCTCCATCTCCTGTCTGATACAGGTTTAAACTAATGCATTCCGCCTGTGGTGACCACAGGCGGAATGTCGTTCCTTCTTCTGTACATTCTACGCCAAGATTATTTTCCTCATAAATATAATTTTCAAGAAACTCTTTTGTAGAATAATATTTTTTTAATTCTATTCTATCTTTCATCATCTTTCTTATCCTTTCACTGCACCTGATACTCCATCTACATAGTATCTCTGCATGAACAAGAACAGTATCGCAATCGGAATTGAAATCAGAACTGCCCCAGCCGCAAAACTGGTGTACCAACTGTCAATATATTCTTTTTCCAACATTTTCCAAAGTCCAATTGCAATCGTATACTGGTCTGAGTTTGCTCTGCAGATTACCTTTGCAAAAATGAAATCGAGCCACGGAGCCATGAAAGATGTCAGCACTGTATATACAATGATCGGCTTACTAAGTGGCAGTGTGATCTTGCTGAAAATCTGCCATCTGGTACATCCATCCAAAAGTGCAGCTTCATCAATTGCAACCGGAATTGTATCAAAGAATCCTTTTGCAATCTGGAACCCCAGTCCTGCACCACCGGAATAACATAAGATCAGAGCCAGTTTAATCAGGCTTCCTTCTGTAAGTCCCATCGCCTTTAAAATAAAGTACACAGCGATCATGGACATAAATCCCGGGAACAATCCCAGAATCATTGCCATGTTCATATATGGTTTTCTCATTTTAAATTTCAGTCTGGACAAACAGTAGGAAACTGCCAGCACATAAAATGCTGATAAAATACAGGAACAAATTGCAATAAACAATGTGTTCATAAACATCTGCGGGAAATTTAAAATGGATGTATCAGTAAATAGTTTTATATAATTGTCAAGCGTAAATGCTTTCGGGAAGAAGGTTGATACGTAAGAGCCTTTTTCCGCACGGAAGCTCGTCAGAATTACCCATGCAATTGGGAAAAGCCAGATAATTGCCAACACCGCAAGAACAATATGTACGATCGTATTGTTGATCATTTTCTTCTTTTTTGCAGATTGTAATTTCTTTCCTGACATGATTAAAATCCTCCTTCTTCTTTATAGGATTTACTGTTACGGTATGTAAGAAGGCAACCGATTGCCAGAATGATAAAGGTCATAATTCCGATTACCGCACCAATGTTATAGTACTGTTTATCAATTGTCAGTTTGTAAAGCCATGTAACCAGAAGGTCTGTCTTACCTGCAGTTGAAGAAAGGTTTGTTACCGGATCTCCTCCTGAAAGAAGATAAATGACATTAAAGTTATTGACATTTCCCGTAAAGGTTACGATCAGATACGGTGTTGTCACATACAACATATATGGCAGCGTGATCTTTGTAAATGTCTGGAATGCATTTGCTCCATCCACTTTTGCGGCTTCATAAAGTTCTTCCGGGATGTTCTGAAGTACACCTGTCAGCTGAAGCAGTGTATACGGTACTCCTACCCAGACATTGATGATGATAACAGTCATTCTCGCCCATGTCGCATCTGTAAAAAACGGAAGGCTTGCATCACTTGCGATCAATCCAATATTTCTGAGAAGTACGTTGACCGCACCTTCCGGCTGCAACATGGTACGCATGATCAAAAGAGATACAAACATCGGCACTGCACAGGAAAGAACAAAACAAAATCTCCAAAATCCTTTTGCTCTTGTTCCCTTTCTATTGATCAGAAGGGAAAGAATCATTCCAAAAATATAATTGCTGAAAGTTGCAAAAAACGCCCAGATGATCGTCCATCCCAGAACAGACCAGAAGGTACTTCCAAGAATACTTTCGGAATCAAACAACGTCTTGAAATTATCAAGTCCCACCCAGTCAAACAGCATCAGATGGTTGCCGATACGGCTGTAATTGGTAAATGCCATACAGATCATGAACACCAACGGAAGTACCGTAAACACAAAGATGAATGCCGTTGGTGGCGTCATAAACAAGCGATACAGATTCTCATGCAGAAAGGATTTCAGATCTTCTGCAAATGTATTTACATGCATTCCTGCTTTCTGAATACATTCTGCTTTATATGCACTTTTTAAGGTTCCTCTCCATACAAAAATCATAAGAATTGTCAACAGGATTGTTGCCACACCATAAAGTAAAATCAGAACGGACTGATCCCCTTTTGTGTAAATATAGATTTGCTTCGCTTCATCCCATACTTCTTGCTGCTGCACAGTTCCAAGTGTCCGTAGACCACCGATAAACCCAATTCCATTTACTGCCATAAAGACGATGTAGGCAATTTCAACTGCCAGATACAAAAGTCCTTTGATAATCTGACCATGTACAATGTTTCCAAATCCCATCAGAATCATGGAAAGCTTAGTCTCTACTCCACCTTTTTTTACTGCATTTTTGCAGGTATATGGCGTTGGAAATTCATTGATTTTTTTCTTAAACATACTCATTCCGTTCACCTCTTAATTAATTCCATTGCTGTTCATTGCTTCATTCATTGCTTCCGTCTGTTCTTCGGCATTTTCGTGTGTCACACTCTTGTTACGAATTCCTTTTCCCATATTCTCAACCGGTGTCCAGCAATTACTCATGGATGCCACGAACGGCTGGAGTATCGATGTATTGTTAAAGGTATCATTCTGTGCCTGAACAAGCGGATCGGATGCAATATCCTTTTCTTTCAGAAGTTCTGTATTACATGGAATCACGGTTCTCATCTCGTAGTGTGCTCTCTGTGCATCACTTCCACCCAGATAAACAGCAAGTGCAACTGCCTGTTCCATATATTCACTATGTGCATTAACCCCAATTGCCTTTGAACCTGCATATGAAAGCATCTGCTTCTCTTGTCCGTTTATTGTATAAGTTGGTAGAGATGACACTCCCATATTATCTCCAAGTGCTTCTTTGATCGCGTTTGCATCCCACGATCCGGTAAACATTGCCTTTACGCTGCCATCACGAAGTCCTGCAAGTGCTGATCCATCTGCATCAATTTTAAAATTTGGATTGGCTGCCAGATTAATTGCATAATTGGTTGCCTCTACTGCCTTTTCTCCTGCAAAATCAACTCCTTTTGACTCGTCTGTTCCATCTCCAAACAAGGTGCATCCATTTCCCAAGTAAAATGCCGGAAGATACCACGAATTAATAAGAGGGAAGGATACTGTTCCTTTTTCCAGCATTGTATCCAGATTTTTCACATCTTCTTCTGAAAATACAGACTTGTCATAAAACATATACCAGGTATTGGTTGTAAACGGAACCCCGTAAAGCTCTCCGTCAACCTTTAGCGAATCTAAAAGTTCCTCTGAGTTGGTTGATTCAATCTCTTCTTTATATTTTCCACCAAATTTTGCTACTGCATCCGCATCTGTAAGCGTTGTAATCCTGTCATTTGCATACATAAATACATCTGCGCTTGCTTCCGGATCCTGTGCCACCTGATCTGCTGCTGTTGCTTCATCAGCTACTCCATAGACAAATGTAATATCCCATTCCGGATGCTCTTTTGCAAAAGTATTACACATTGTCTGAAGCCATTCGCCACTGTCTTTTGACTGATCTTCTGATGGAGACCATACCATCAGTCTGACTTTTTCTGACCTTTTACCTGCCGTACTGCTCCCACATCCGGTTAGTCCTGCTGCCACCAGCGTTACAGTCATGATTCCTGTTAGAAATGTTGCTAACCCTCTTTTCATCATCTTTCTTCCTTTCATTTTCTGTTTCGTATTGTTTCGTTAAACTTAATATACGTCTTTTTTAATTTTTCGTCAATCCATTTTCAATACACTGCTTTTTTTTGTTATTTTTTTACATTTTCCACCTTGTTTTTTTGTGCATTATTTTTTATTTTCTTGTTTTCGAAACTCATCTAAACTTTTATTCTTCCTATAGTTCATTGCTTTTTACTATATCATTGTATATAATAAAATAAGATTTATTTTCCCACTTCATGAAAGGATCACATATTATGACTACAATCCAAGATATTGCTGATAAGATGAATATTTCCAAGAGTACTGTATCCAAAGCACTCAATGATGCACCTGATATCAGCGAAACTTTACGGAAACAGGTTTTAGAAACTGCTGTAGCCCTCGGTTATACTAAACTACGTCGTTATAAGAAACCCGTAAAAAAAATCTGTATTATAACAGAAAAAGAGAATATACAATACGAAGAGCCACATCATTTTGCCTATGACATTCTGCTTGGTTTTCGCCAAATGGCTGAACCAGCCGGTTTTGATATTGAAATCGTACCTGTGGACGTTCAGATGCAACGGAACCAACGTTACGATGTTTTTATGTTGGAGCATGATTACGTAGGAGCTTTTGCAATCGGCTTTTCCCTGAACGACCCTTGGATTCAGGATTTTAAAACCAGCCACACTCCTGCCGTGCTTTTCGATAACTATATTATTGGGAATCCTTCTACTGCTTATGTAGGTATTGATAATGATGAGGGAATGGAACTTGCTGTCTCTCATCTTGCCGGACTTGGTCATCGTAAGATTGCCTATCTCAGCGGTTCTCTTGGCTCTCAGATTCTTCAGATACGACATGCAGCCTTTCTCCGTGCCATGCACCAGCATGGACTGAAGACTTCTTCTGATTCTACTGGCTGCTCTTATTATTTGTCTGAATGTATGGAAAAACACCTGCCTCGGTTTCTGAAAAAAGGAATGACTGCTATCATCTGTAGTCAGGACACGCTTGCCAATTCAGCCCTTATCCAGTGTCAGCAACTAGGCTACAGGATTCCTGAAGACATCAGTATTATCGGATTTGATGATATTCCGATTGCAGCATATACATCTCCTCCATTGACTACAATCCGACAAGATCGGCTTGAACTCGGAAAAAGCGGGTTCTTTGCACTATCAAGCCTACTTAATAACATTTCAATCAGCACATTTTTATTGCATGCACAGCTAATTGAACGGAAATCTACAGGGGAAGTACCTGTGACATAATATTTATCTGGTTATTTTTATACAAAAAGGGCTAGGAAACTCTCTTTCGGTTGTTCCCTAACCCTTTTTGATAGCATCTTTTATACTTTTTCAAATCCTATTCCATCCATGTACTTGGCTTATTTTTTTATATTTTAACGGAGAAACTCCGTATGTTTTTTTGAAGATTCTGATAAAATAGCTTACATTCTGATATCCACTCTGCATTGCGATCTCTGTAACAGGAGTATCCGTATCTTGTAACAGCTGTTTTGCATACTCTAATCGTAAATGTGTTATATATTGCGAAAGTGTAATATGAAAGTGTTCCTTAAAGTATCGCGATATATATTTTTCCGAAAGATGAAACAGCTCACCAAATTCTTTCAACGATATCTTTTCTTTAAAATTCTGCTGTATATATGAAATCATTTCTTTTTCTACAGTATTTCTCCCGCTTTTATCATTTTCGATCACAAAGCCCTTCTCCCACATTTCAAGAATAAATTGTAAAAGAATTCTTTTTGTCTTTATCTGAGCAGTTATTTCGGACTCAATTTTCTTATTTTTTGCCATATATGTCTCAACCAACTGCTCACACAGTTCTTTTGCTGTATCTTTTACTCTTGGGCCTATCATCAGATGACCATTTTTTAACGGCTTCAGTAATTTATCATCTAACATATCATTTATGCAAAAAGATATGTATTCTACCGGAAAAAGGAAAGTAAAATAATCTACTGTACCAGTCTGTGAACCCATGAAATGCAGATTACCCGGCGACACTACAAAAGCATCCCCGGAGGTTCCAATATAGTTTTCTCCTGATATACTTACAGTCAAAAAACCACTTTTTACATATATAATTTCCAGTTCATCATGCCAATGTACCGGTATCTGAAATGATCGTCCCCCATTTTTTATATGATATGTACTAAACGGATCATCCTTTGTACCGTGTGGTTTATTTTCTTTTAATTCAAAGTACATAATCTCTCCTTTAATATTCCCTACAGGCGAAACAGAGGATTTACGACATATCAGATAATTCTACAAGACTTTTACTCTTCCATTTTCCACTCTTCCATCTAAGTACCATTCCCACAGCTCTCGCACATTCGT
>OGFW01001986.1_pt1 | contig 13967 bp, 12 predicted proteins | sample 1570991 | NCBI WGS metagenome assembly OGFW01 (sample SAMEA2582074, study PRJEB24529) | metagenome | biome: Human gut stool | place: China | collected 2011
CCCTGGCGGGCTTCGAGCCGGAGAAGGACATCAGGATCGAATACACGGGTCTGCGTCCGGGCGAGAAACTGTACGAGGAGGTTCTGTCGAACAAGGAGAACACGCTTCCGACGACGCACGACCGGATCCGTATCGCCAAGGTTCGGGAGTATGACTACGGGGAGGCCTGCGGCGTTGCCGAAGAGCTGGAGACGCTGTCCCGAAAGGTGGAGATTCCCGACATGATACGGCTTATGAAGCGGACGGTACCCGAGTTCAAGTCGAAAAACTCGAGGTTCGAGGTATATGACAAATAATCTTCAAGTGCCACGATATGGCCATTGATCAGCCAGAAGTAAGTATTGCGCTGGATTATATGTAACAATCCGTTTGTATTTAAGCAACGCTTGTTTTTAGATTGTTATTCTTTTGATTATTTAGTTTCTTGATTAGTTGCACACTTCTAACGGCGTGCTGCTACTATCTTAATCAGGCATCAAAGATATTCTTCCTGGTATTGACCATATTTTCTACGCAACAGTATTGAGGCATTATGTTTATTATCCACTGTTTGTATGAATTACGCTCCCCGATGCCCTTTTCTGCAATAGCACCATTTTCAATTCCAAATATTTAAGAAAATTTAACCATATACTTCTATTGTTATTTCTACTGTACAGGTAATCTGATTAAATCGCTTGTAAAGAGCTTTTCGTGGTGTCGTTCAATACGGCCATCAGAACCAAATTAATCCGCGAGAATATGAGAAATTTTGAAGACCTCCAAATTGCTGTAGCCGGTACCGGTTATGTCGGTTTGAGTATTGCAACTCTTTTGGCACAACACCACAAAGTGACTGCTGTTGATATTATTCCTGAAAAGGTGGAGAAGATTAACAATCGTATCTCGCCGATACAGGACGAGTATATTGAAAAATACTTCGCAGAAAAGGAACTCAACCTTACTGCAACCCTTGATGGAGCATCCGCTTATAAAGATGCAGATTTTGTAGTTATTGCTGCACCTACCAACTATGACCCTGTAAAGAACTTCTTCGATACACACCATATTGAGGATGTGATTGACCTCGTTCTTTCTGTTAATCCAAAGGCGACAATGGTAATCAAGTCAACGATTCCTGTTGGCTATTGCCGTTCACTCTATGTGAAATATGCTCAAAAGTTTGCACAGATGGAACCTCTTGCAGATGGCAAACGTCGTGAGTTCCGTTTGCTGTTCTCTCCTGAATTCCTTCGAGAGAGTAAGGCACTCGAAGACAATCTCTGGCCTTCACGTATCATCGTTGGTTATCCAAAGATGATGTCAGAGGAATGGGAGGAAGAGAATGAGGCAATCCGCAAGATTCAAGGCAATCACATGGAAGAGTCTGCCGAGATATTCGCAAAGCTTCTTCAGGAAAGTGCCATCAAAGAGAATATCGACACTCTTTTCATGGGATTGAAGGAGGCCGAAGCTGTAAAACTCTTTGCCAACACCTATCTTGCTCTGCGTGTCAGCTATTTCAACGAGCTCGATACCTATGCAGAAGTGAAGGGACTTGATTCAGCTGCCATCATCCAGGGCATCGGTCTCGATCCTCGGATCGGTACTCACTATAACAATCCATCGTTCGGCTATGGTGGTTACTGTCTGCCGAAGGACACAAAGCAGTTGCTCGCCAATTATGCAGACGTGCCACAGAACATGATAACTGCTATTGTAGAGAGTAATCGTACCCGTAAGGGTTATATCGCAGATGCAGTACTTCGCAAAGCCGGTTGGTACGATTATAGCACAAATAATCAGTATGATGGCAAAAAAGAGCCTGTTACTATTGGAGTATATCGTTTGACGATGAAATTACACTCCGATAACTTTCGTAAAAGTGCCATTCAAGGCATTATGAAGCGTATCAAAGCAAAAGGTGCTAATGTGGTAATCTATGAGCCAACACTTGCTGATGGTGAAAACTTTTTCGGGTCACTGGTAGTGAACAACCTTGCTAAATTCAAGGCTCTGTCTAATGTAATTATTGCAAATCGTTTTGATGATTACTTGAGTGATGTGGAGGAGAAAGTTTATACACGTGATATATTTCGTCGCGATTAATTGCATGATTTGATAATAATAATCCATAGTGTATTTGAGAAGTGCATGTGCTTAAGTAATTGGTATTTATATTGTTGTGTTTAACGGTCAACTGTGTGGAATTGATTGGCATAATTTTATAGAGCGATCTAATTCTGAATTCCTTAAAAATTTCGTATAGTCTCATCGGATCATGAAGTAGTCGCAGAGTTGCGAGAATGGTTCCGATACATTTTCGGCAATGGCGATATTTGGATGCTGCTGGCAATAATCGTATTGATTGCGTTGCGTAGGTATTTTCCCCAATAATATGGCTACTCTTGAATAGATTTAACTATGCGTCGGCACTCAAATACCCTTGGTCTCCCGGTAAGATACGATGATTGTAAAGTTCTTTGACATTTTGATAAATAATGCAACATCGTGAATCGCTTCCTTGTAAACAGGGAAGTGCGAATTATGGCTGATCCCTATCATTTCTAACACATGCTATGTACGAGCAAACGTCTATTCCAAGGTTCTGTCAAGCACTTGTGAAGCATATTTGTATAGACACAATATTCTGTGATGGAGTTGTAAGCCCACGTTAATCTGAACTTTCAAACTATCGGTCAGCCTTCGAAATAGCTGACATCCTGAGTCAAGGATTTCAGCCGGTGAGAATAACGTTTTATGGATTCATGCTAACTGCACGATGGTTAATTAATAACAATAAAAAGTTAATATGAGCATCTTTACAGGTAAGACCCTTATGATTACCGGAGGGACAGGTTCATTCGGTAATGCAGTATTGAATCGTTTCTTGAAGACTGATATTGCAGAAATCCGTATTTTCTCTCGTGATGAGAAGAAACAGGATGATATGCGTCATGAATATCAGATAAAGTATCCTGATGTTGCGCACAAAATCAAGTTCTTTATCGGTGATGTACGAAGTCTTCAGTCATGTCGAAATGCTATGCCTGGTGTTGACTATATTTTTCATGCAGCAGCCTTAAAGCAAGTTCCTTCCTGTGAGTTTTTCCCAATGGAAGCCGTAAAGACTAATGTAATTGGCACAGACAATGTCCTTACTGCTGCTATTGAGGCAAAGGTTGGTGCAGTAATCTGTCTTTCAACGGATAAAGCAGCGTATCCAATTAATGCGATGGGTATCACCAAAGCCATTGAGGAGAAAATCGCAGTAGCAAAGAGCCGTTATTCCGGCGACACCAAGATCTGCTGTACTCGCTATGGCAACGTAATGTGCTCACGTGGTTCTGTTATTCCACTTTGGATCGAACAGATCCGCAACGGCAACCCGATTACACTGACCGAACCTAAAATGACCCGCTTCATCATGTCGCTCGAAGAAGCCGTTGATCTCGTCCTCTTCGCCTTCGAACATGGCCAGAACGGAGATATACTTGTTCAGAAGGCGCCTGCTTGTACTATTCAGACTCAAGCAGAGGCTGTATGCGAACTTTTCGGTGGTAAGAAGGAAAATATCAAGGTTATCGGTATTCGTCATGGTGACAAACTGTACGAGACTCTCCTGACTAACGAAGAGTGTGCCAAGGCAGAGGATATGGGAGATTTCTATCGTGTGCCAGCCGACAATCGCTCTCTTAATTATGACAAGTTCTTTACAGAGGGCGATAATAAACGTTGTGAACTTAAAGAGTTCAACTCTGATAACACTCGTCGCCTGAACCTTACGGAAACTAAAGTTAAGATTGCCGCTCTTGAGTATGTTCAGAACGAATTGAACGGTATTTTTAATCTTGCTAAATAGAATAAATGAAGGTTTTGGTTACAGGGGCAAAAGGTTTTGTCGGTAAAAATCTTTGCTCTCAACTCAATAACATCAGGGAAGGCAAGGCTCGCTGGTACGAAGGTGTACAGGTAGATGAAGTCTTCGAGTATGACCTTGGTAATACCCAGGAAGAACTTGACCGCTTTTGTGCTGAAGCTGATTTTGTTTTCAACCTTGCCGGTATCAACCGTCCACAGAATCAGGAAGAGTTCATGCAAGGCAATTTCGGTTTTGCCGGCGTCCTGCTTGACACACTGAAGGCACATAAAAACAGCTGTCCCGTGATGCTCTCTAGCTCTGCCCAAGCTTCCCTCACTGGTCGTTTTGGCAATTCTGAATATGGTTGTAGCAAGAAAGCTGGTGAAGACCTCTTTCTCCAGTACGGACGGGAAATAGGGGCCAAAATGCTCATCTACCGCTTCCCAAACCTTTTCGGTAAGTGGTGTCGTCCTAATTATAATAGTGCCATTGCTACCTTCTGTAACAATATTGCCAATGATCTCCCAATTCAGGTTAACGACCGCAGTGTAGAGATGGAAGTCCTTTACATTGATGATCTGGTAGATGAAATGCTTGGAGCCCTCATCGGCAAGGAACATCGTTGTGAGTTCGAAGGTCTCAACGTTGTTCCAACTGCTGGAGGAAAATATTGCTTTTGTCCCGTTACCCACAGAACCACTCTCGGAGAGATTGTGGACATCATCAATAAATGCGCTGTTTCTGTAAATCCACCAAAGAGTAAGGTGCAGACCGCAATGGCTGTGCCTCAAGGCAGCCTCGAATACAAGCTTATGACTACCTACCTCAGCTACCTGCCTCGGCACAAAGTTATCCACGACCTCAAAATGAACGTTGATCAGCGTGGTTCATTTACTGAACTTATTCATACGCTCAATAATGGTCAGGTTTCCATCAACATCAGCAAGCCTGGTATTACAAAGGGAGAACATTGGCACAACAGCAAGTGGGAAACTTTTATCGTAGTGGCCGGACATGGTCTTATTCAACTTCGTGAGGAGGGTACCAACGAGATCTGGAATTATGAAGTAAGCGGCGAGAAGATTCAGGCCGTCCACATGCTTCCAGGCTATACTCACAACATCATTAACTTAAGTGAAACCGAAGACTTGGTGACAGTAATGTATTGCAATGAGGTATTCAACCCCAATCGAGCAGATACCTATTTTGATCCAGTCGAAAAGGAATAAACTATGGCTGTTAAAACTCCCAAATTTGATTATAGCGACGTTAAGTGGCAGAAAAACGGTAAGTTGAAACTGATCATTATTGTCGGCACTCGCCCTGAAATTATCCGTCTTGCTGCTGTCATCAACAAGTGTCGCAAGTATTTTGATGTTATCCTCGCTCACACAGGCCAAAACTATGATTACAACCTGAATGGAGTGTTCTTCAAGGATCTCAAATTGAAGGATCCTGAGGTTTATATGGATGCAGTAGGAGATGATCTTGGTGCTACCTGCGGTAATATCATCAACTGCTCATACAAACTTTTTGTTCAGACAAAACCTGAAGGTGTCCTTGTTCTTGGTGATACTAACTCTTGTTTGAGCGTGATTGGGGCTAAACGTCTTCATATTCCTATTTTCCATATGGAGGCAGGTAACCGTTGTAAGGACGAATGTCTTCCAGAGGAAACAAACCGCCGTATCGTTGATATCATTTCTGACGTTAATATGGCTTATTCAGAGCATGCACGTCGTTATCTTGCGGAATGTGGACTTCCTCGTGAGCGTACATACGTGACCGGTTCTCCTATGGCAGAAGTGCTTCGCGGGAATCTTGTAGAAATTGAGGCATCAGATATACACCAGCGTCTTGGATTGGAGAAAGGCAAATACATTCTCCTCTCTGCTCATCGTGAGGAGAATATTGATACAGAGAAGAATTTCACCTCTCTTTTCACCGCTATTAATAAGATGGCAGAAAAGTATGATATGCCAATTCTCTACAGTTGCCATCCACGGTCGCGCAATCGTCTGGCTGCATCTGGATTCCAACTCGATCCACGCGTGCAGATTCAGCAGCCTCTTGGGTTTAATGATTATAATTGCTTGCAAATGAATGCTTTCTGCGTGGTGTCCGATTCGGGTACACTTCCCGAGGAAAGTTCTTTCTATGCTTCGATTGGTAAGCCAATTTCTGCTGTCTGTATTCGTACATCAACAGAGCGCCCGGAAGCTCTCGATAAAGCGTGCTTTATTTTGAGCGGTATCGATACCAAGGGACTTCTTCAGTCTATTGACCTTGCTGTCCAAATGACTGCAAATGGCAACCATGGTATTCCGGTACCTGACTATGTCGATGATGTATCCAGCAAGGTTGTCAAGATCATTCAGAGCTACGTTGGTGTAGTAAATAAGATGGTATGGCGTAAGGATGTGTTATAACTACATTGGCAGGCATATAATCGTGCACGTGAGAAATAGAAAGGGATAATATATGAAAAAAATAATGTTAGTCTTCGGAACGAGACCAGAGGCAATCAAGATGTGTCCGTTGGTGAAGGAGTTTCAGAAGCGTTCAGAGGAGTTTGAGACTATCGTATGCGTAACCGGCCAGCATCGTGAAATGCTTGATCAGGTGCTCAAAATCTTTGAGGTTACTCCAAACATCGACCTCAACATCATGAAACAGGGCCAGGATCTTACCGATGTGACAGCACACGTGCTCACAGGGCTTCGTGATGTGTTCAAGGAGTGTCGTCCTGATATAGTGCTCGTACATGGTGATACCACTACTTCAACCGCAGGTGCTCTTGCTGCATTCTATGCCCAGATTCCCGTAGGTCACGTAGAGGCAGGTCTCCGCACTCACAACATATACAGTCCTTGGCCAGAGGAAATGAACCGTCAGATTACGTTCCTGGAAGGGAAGCATAGTAACTTCATTTCGCAGAAAGTGGACAGTTTGTTCGGATGCGACATCTGGGTGGATGCCGAACTGGCTAATTCAAAGACCGGGGATGATTTCTTTTGGGCTTCTACCAACACAGGTAGTGCTGACCGTAACTTTGTGATGTACTCTTATCCGTACACTGACAAGGATACGTTTACCAAAGAATATTTTGTGCACAAACGTGACTCCGTGATGAAAGCCAATATCCCCGGATTCAAGGAAGGCGTTTATATGTCGACCGATAGTTTGCTGACCGATGTCCGTCCGATCAATGTACAGAACAGCTACACAATGGAAGCACGTGGCCTGTGGCGTATGAAGGGCGACTTTATGGGTGGCCCGTATGTATCTCATACTCGTCTGGACGAGAAAAACCAACGAATTATAACAGCAGAAATATTTGTTTATTCACCTGATAAAATGAAACGCAACCTGGTACGCCAGATGGAAGCATCTCTGTATACACTGAAACTTCCGAATGAAGTTCAGCAGAATCAGATTCCATTGGGAGAAGCATCTAAGGAAGCGGAACAAACTAATAAATAAAAACATGGAAGATAACAAGATAAGGATAGGTATCACCCAAGGAGATATTAACGGGGTGGGCTATGAGGTGATTCTTAAGACATTTTCCGACCCTACGATGTTGGAACTATGTACTCCGATCATTTATGGCTCACCGAAAGTAGCGGCTTATCATCGCAAAGCGCTGGATATACAGACCAATTTCAGCATTGTCAACTCTGCTACCGAAGCGGGGTACAACCGTTTGAGCGTGGTGAACTGTACGGATGATGAGGTGAAAGTGGAATTTTCCAAACCCGACCCCGAAGCCGGTAAAGCTGCGCTGGGGGCTTTGGAACGTGCCATCGAAGAATATCGCGAAGGGTTGATAGACGTTATCGTAACAGCTCCGATCAACAAACATACGATTCAGTCGGAAGAGTTCTCCTTCCCCGGACATACGGAATATATCGAAGAACGTCTGGGTAATGGTGATAAGTCATTGATGATTTTGATGAAGAATGACTTCCGGGTGGCTTTGGTGACGACACATATCCCTGTCAGAGAGATCGCGACTACGATTACCAAAGAACTGATTCAGGAGAAACTGATGATATTCCATCGTTGTCTGAAACAGGATTTCGGTATCGGCGCTCCGCGTATTGCGGTGCTCTCTCTCAATCCTCATGCCGGAGACGGTGGTTTGTTGGGAATGGAAGAGCAGGAAGTGATTATCCCTGCCATGAAAGAAATGGAAGAGAAAGGAATCCTTTGCTACGGTCCTTATGCGGCCGACGGCTTTATGGGTTCAGGCAATTATACTCATTTTGACGGTATCCTGGCGATGTATCACGATCAGGGGCTGGCTCCGTTCAAGGCCTTGGCTATGGAAGACGGGGTGAACTATACGGCAGGCCTGCCGGTAGTACGTACTTCTCCGGCTCATGGAACGGCATACGATATTGCAGGCAAGGGATTGGCTTGTGAAGATTCTTTCCGTCAGGCAATCTATGTTGCCATCGATGTGTTCCGTAATCGTCAGCGGGAAAAAGTGGCTCGTGCCAATCCGTTGCGTAAACAGTATTACGAGAAACGTGACGATAGTGATAAACTGAAGCTGGATACAGTAGACGAAGATTAAAAACGAGTGATGACGAGAGCAGAGATACAACAAGTGAAACAGCGTTTCGGTATTATTGGAAATACCGAAGCATTGTCGCGCGCCATAGATGTTGCCATTCAGGTAGCTCCTACCGATTTGTCTGTGCTGATTACCGGAGAAAGTGGAGTCGGAAAAGAAAGTTTTCCGCAGATTATTCATCAATATAGCCGGAGGAAGCATGGACAGTATATTGCTGTCAACTGTGGTGCTATTCCGGAGGGCACGATTGATTCCGAACTGTTCGGGCATGAGAAGGGTGCGTTTACCGGTGCGATTGGCGAACGGAAAGGGTACTTTGGCGAAGCCGACGGTGGTACTATTTTCCTTGATGAAGTAGGGGAGTTGCCGATGCCTACCCAGGCGCGTTTGCTCCGTGTGTTGGAGAGTGGCGAGTTTATAAAAGTAGGTTCGTCCAAAGTGCAAAAGACGGATGTTCGTATTGTGGCAGCTACCAATGTCAATCTGACACAAGCGATTGCAGAAGGACGTTTCCGTGAAGATTTATATTACCGGTTGAATACGGTGCCTATCCAAATACCGCCTTTGCGTGAACGTGGTGACGATGTACTTTTGTTGTTCCGTAAGTTTTCCGCAGACTTTGCAGAGAAATACCGGATGCCTGCTATCCAGTTGACGGAGGATGCGAAGAAAGAGTTATTGGCTTACCCGTGGCCCGGCAACGTTCGTCAGTTGAAGAACATCACCGAGCAAATATCTATCATTGAAACCAACAGGGAGATCTCTGCTGCTATCTTGCAGAATTATCTTCCCGCACAAAATACGCAACGTCTTCCCGCGCTGATGGGAACGCGTGAGAGTAAAGGCTTTGAGAGCGAACGGGAGATTCTTTATTCTGTTCTGTTCGATATGCGCCAGGAAGTGGCGGAGCTGAAGAAGATGGTGCACAACCTGATGGCGGAACGTGCCGGACAGGTGGGGCAGGTAGGACAAGTGGGAACGGTGGTTACTACTCCGGTAGTGACGACACACCAGCCTTCGGTACCTGCGATCATTCATACCATGCAGCCTGCGGTTTGCAAGGATGATGACGACATACAAGACACGGAAGAATATGTAGAAGAACCTCCTTTGTCACTGGACGAAGTGGAAAAAGAAATGATACGCAAAGCACTTGAAAGGCATCACGGAAAGCGGAAGAGTGCGGCCAAGGACTTGAATATTTCCGAGCGTACACTTTATAGAAAAATAAAAGAATATGAATTGGATTAAGAAAATAATACGCCCTTTGTTACTGTTCGGCTTGCCGTTGGTAGTCATTGCGTGCACTGTTTCCTATAAGTTTAACGGATCGTCTATCAATTATGATAAGGTAAAGACCATTTCGATAGCCGACTTCCCGATCAAGTCGGAGTATGTGTATGCTCCGTTGGCAACCAAGTTTAATGAGGACCTGAAAGATATCTTCATCCGGCAGACCCGTCTGCAACTGCTCAAGCCGAGTCAAAATGCCGACTTGCAGATTGACGGAGAAATCACAGGTTACAATCAGTACAATCAGGCAGTATCTGCCGACGGTTATTCTTCGGAGACGAAGTTGACTATCACCGTCAATGTGCGTTTTGTCAACAACACCAATCATGCCGAAGACTTTGAACAACAGTTTTCTGCGTTCCGTACTTACGACTCTACCCAGTTGTTGACTGCCGTACAGGACGGATTGATTGCTGAAATGTCTAAAGAGATCACCGACCAAATTTTTAATGCAACTGTAGCAAACTGGTAATATAAATGACTTCTGTTAACTTTCAACAATGGATTCAGCATCCCGAGACGCTGAATAGGGATACTTTGTACGAGTTGCGCAATCTGCTTGCGAGGTATCCGTATTTTCAGTCGCTTCGTCTGTTGTATCTCAAAAATCTGTATATTCTCCATGATATCAGTTTCGGCGGGGAGCTGCGAAAGGCCGTTCTCTATATAGCCGACCGACGGAAGTTGTTTCAACTGATTGAAGGCAGCCGTTTCGATCTTCAGTCGCGGAAAAAAGGAGTTCCTTTGACTGAGGTTCTGAAAGATGAGCCTTCGGTAGACCGTACATTGGCTTTGATTGACGCTTTCCTGGCTACGGCACCGGAGGAAGTGACCGTCCAAACCGGCTTCGACTATTCGATGGACTATACTTCCTATCTGCTTGAGGAGACTCCCGGAATGGATGAATCGACGGAGGAAGCGCCTAAGCTAAAGGGATTTGAACTGATCGACGATTTCATAGAAAAGAGTGAAAGCGACGCTCCGTTGCATATAAAACCTTTGCGGGAGGAATCGGATGCAATGAGTGATGAATCGGATACGGTGAGTGGGGAAGAAGAGGAAGATGATAGCTGTTTTACAGAAACTTTGGCTAAAATCTATGTTAAACAGCAACGATATTCAAAAGCTCTTGAAATAATTAAAAAATTAAGCTTGAAATATCCAAAAAAAAATGCTTACTTTGCAGACCAAATCAGATTTTTGGAGAAATTGATTATTAACGCTAATTCAAAATAACTAAAAATGTACTTATTATTCGTTATCTTAATGGTGATTGCAGCCCTGTTGATGTGCTTCATCGTGCTGATTCAGAACTCAAAAGGAGGCGGACTTGCTTCCGGTTTTTCTTCATCTAACGCTATTATGGGCGTGCGCAAGACTACAGATTTTCTTGAAAAAGCAACATGGGGTTTGGCTATCTTTATGGTTGTAATGAGCATTGCTACCGCTTATGTGGTTCCTAGTTCGGCTGTTGCTACAGACGCAGTGTTGGAACAGGCACAGAAGGAACAACAAACTAACCCGTATAACTTGCCCGCAGGTACAGCTGCACCGCAAACAGAAGCTCCTGCTGCTGACGCGCCAGCTACCGAGACTCCGGCGCCGGCTACTGAAACTCCTGCTCCTGCAGCAGAATAATTAATAATTTGCCGTTATGCCAGTTTTCGTTCGGCGTTTCGCAGTACATTGGCATATTAGCATATTGTCACATTAACATATTGTTAGGCGCGGATTACGCGGATTACACGGATTCTCAATGTTCCGGGTGGTCAGTGTAATCCGCGCTTAATTGTTTTAGATTATTAATCACTTTTTAAATATAACAATGACAGAACAATTAAAAAAGAAATTGAATGACTCCGCAGTGTTACGCTGGAGTGTTCTTGCATTGGTCGCTTTTACTATGCTATGCGGCTATTTCCTCACTGACGTAATGTCTCCGCTAAAACCCATGCTTGAGAAAGAATTATTATGGGATAGCCTTGATTACGGTTTCTTCACAAGTGCATACGGCTGGTTTAACGTATTCTTGTTGATGTTGATCTTCGGCGGTATCATTCTGGATAAGATGGGTGTCCGTTTTACCGGAATGGGGGCATGTCTGTTGATGGTGTTCGGCTGTGGATTGAAATACTATGCCATTTCTACTACCTTCCCCGAAGGCGCCATGCTTTTCGGCTTCAAGACCCAAGTGACTCTTGCCGCACTGGGATATGCCATCTTCGGTGTGGGTGTCGAGATTGCGGGAATCACTGTTTCCAAGATTATCGTCAAATTGTTTAAGGTTATAGACCTTTCCCCGGCTATGGGACTTGAAATGGCTACGGCACGTATCGGGACGACTTTGGCCATGGTGATGACTGTTCCTTTGGCGGACTTCTTCGGATATACGGACGAAGGCGGTGCGTTCCATACCAATATTCCTGCTCCTATTTTGTTTTGTCTCATAATGTTGTGTGTAGGTACAATCGCCTTCTTCATTTATACTTTCTACGATAAGAAACTGGATGCGTCGTTGGATGCGGAAGGATTGGAACCGGAAGAGCCGTTCCGTATGAAAGATATTGTATATATCATTACCAACAAGGGATTCTGGTTGATTGCCCTTCTGTGTGTGCTGTTCTATTCGGCTGTGTTCCCGTTCATCAAGTATGCCGCCGATTTGATGGTTCAGAAGTATAGCGTGGACCCGAAATTGGCGGGAACTATTCCCGGACTGTTGCCGATCGGCGCTATTGTGTTGACACCGTTGTTCGGTTCCTTGTATGACCGTATCGGTAAGGGGGCTACATTGATGGTTATCGGATCTGTCATGTTGATATTCGTGCATACCATGTTCGCTCTGCCTATCCTGAATGTATGGTGGTTTGCTACGATTATCATGATTATCTTGGGATTTGCTTTCTCGTTGGTACCTTCGGCCATGTGGCCTTCTGTTCCGAAGATTATTCCGGAAAAACAATTGGGTACGGCTTATGCCTTGATCTTCTGGGTACAGAATTGGGGATTGATGGGTGTGCCTTTGTTGATCGGATGGGTACTGAATTCTTATTGCAAAGGTCCGGTAGTGGATGGCGCGCAAACCTATGACTATACATTGCCGATGAGTATTTTTGCTCTCTTTGGCATATTGGCTTTGATCGTTGCTTTGATGTTGAAAGCAGAGAACAGAAAGAAAGGTTACGGTTTGGAAGAAGCAAATATTCAGAAATAAAAACGATGGCTGGCAAAGAGAAAACAAACCTGTTAGAGGTTATTCCCTGTCGCAGTGAACATATAACAGCAGAACGGGAAGGGGAGACTATTGTGCTCTCCTTTCCCCGTTTTAAGTATTCGTGGATGCAACGCTTTCTTGTACCGAAAGGGATGTCGAAAGAGCGTCGGATATATTTGGAGGAACACGGTACGGCTGTATGGGAACTGATAGATGGGAAACGTACGGTACGTGAGATTATAGAGAAACTCGCAGACCACTTCCATCATGAAGCGGGCTACGAGTCGCGTATCACTATCTATCTTTCTCAGATGCAGAAAGACGGATTTATAAAGTTAATGAAGCCGATTGAGTAAAGAGAAGAAAATATGGATAATGTGTTCCTTCTATTTTCCTTCTTCTCTATCCACTTTAAGCAATCCTCCGGTATTCGGGTCAAAGTACACTTTGATAGTCGAGTTCTTATTGAATAGAACCGGAGCCAGATACTCTATTATACCAAACTGAGTGACAGGGAGTTCACCTTCATAAAGTTTCTTCTTTCCGTCGGTCAGTGTAACCAATGCCTGTCCGGGTACATTGTAAGCGATTCCTTCCAAGTCTTTTTTCTTCTTTCCGTCTTCCTGCGGTATTTTTACCGTTTTCAAGTCTTTCAAGCTGATATAGAACGGAGTTCCTGCCAAGTCGTTGTTGGCAACCACGCCCAGTTTCTTGGAAAAGCGGAAAGCCACTTCATTACTGAACTCTTTATCCGGTGTAAGGCGTACGGTGAAGGTCTTTTCTTCTTTCTCCCGTATGCCGGAGAACATTTTTGTCATGGCTTCTTCCTGCAAGTTCAGGTTGTCTATCATGATTTTGAGCTGTGCGCCGTCCGACGGCATATTGTCGGCCTGTCCGCGTAATAATGCGTTTTTGCTTTCGCGGATATTATAGATTTCTTTGGCTACCAGTTCCGCCATCTTAGCGGTGGAGTTTGCCATCAGAATCTCTTCGGTCAGGAAGTCGCGGGGATTGGCGTTCACTTGCCCGGCAGGAGC
>OGFW01001988.1_pt1 | contig 13959 bp, 7 predicted proteins | sample 1570991 | NCBI WGS metagenome assembly OGFW01 (sample SAMEA2582074, study PRJEB24529) | metagenome | biome: Human gut stool | place: China | collected 2011
TTGTTTCGTTTTAACGGGTGCAAAGATACGTACTTTTCCCGAATTAGCAAGCATTCGGCGACTTTTTTTTGTAGAAAATTATTCGATGAAACGGTAATTAAACAGTTGGAAACCGATACTTAACCCGACATTCCACTCCCTTCTCGGTGAGCTATAATGATTTACATAAGCAGAGATGTCTCCGAACGGTAATTGACACACAACAGAAATTTCTCCCAAATATTCGAATTTAGAGAAGGCTTTTCCATAATATGCCTTATTTAATGAGTTTCTTTCAATCGGATATATAGGCATAAAACCATAAAATTCACCTCGCAGATGGAACATTTGATTGAGACGATAGATGGGACGAATGCCGGCTCCCACAAATTGATTGGCGCGGAAAGCTTCATTATAGGTGAGTTTACTATGTAGAGTAGGTGAAAACTCACCTGCTTGCATCATAGTCGCCGTATAATTCTCGGAAAAGTTCTTGGAAGCGTACAAAGCTTTTAAATACCATCCCAAAACCCAGTGTTCGCTCATCGTATGGTATTTTTCTTTCATATATGATAATTGCAGCCAGGAATGGTGTTCTTTATTTATTTGAACTCCTTTGGTCTCTTCACCTGGATAGAATCTTTCCCGTCCCATGAATATCTGTGCAACAAGAGCTTCTTTGTAGCCTTGTGTCGGGTATTGCCGTGAATTAAGTGTGCTTCCATTGAAGCTGATAGAGCCGCCGAATAAATCATAACGGCTTCTGTCGAATCTGTCTTTCTCAAAATCGATGATATTTCTCTGGAAATATTTGTCTTCTATTCTGGCGATTCCTATTCCAAATTCAGCTCGTTTACTTAAAAGGAACGGTAGCCCTACCTGAAGTTTAAGGAAGCGTTCGTCTTTCTGATTAAATGCTGGCTTGTCATTTCTGGAAAATAACTTGTCTTTCTTAAAATAGTCGAAAGTAGTAATAGATGCGATAAAGCGGTAAGAGGTCGGGATCGCAGTAGAAAAGTCGATCTTAGCCATGAATTGTGCATTATTATAGACTTTCCCGAGTTGACCGTCAAAAAGAAATTCTTTCGCATAGTAATTTAAATCCTGATAGCTGAGCCCGAGATAAATTTGATTCGAGTTGGACGTGGAAATATTCCCACCTAATCGTACGGCAAAATTATTTTCCAGTTTGACTTTTAAATGCAGGTCATACGTTTCGTCCTTCGGATTATATACGGCGTGCGGGATGATTTCGGAAATCATGTTGTCTGAAAGCAGCCGGAAATAGCCTTCTTTCAAGTCTTCGTAAGTGAATTCCTTATTGTCAGAGCTATGAAATTCTTTTTTAATATATGCCTGTTGTTGGGGATTGGCTCCGTCAATAATGATGTTTTTGAAGCGTAATTCCGGATAGTTGCTTCGGTATACCATTCTTCTCAAACGTATATTATCCAAATTAACCCTCCTTTGTATACGGCTTTTTATAGAATCCATCATGCTTATGGTTCGGTTATATCCGATATCATGCAATTCATCTATTCGCTGAAAATCCATCAAGCTGACATTGTCATATTTGAATGTCATCAGAATACCCATTGAATCCGGAATAGAATAGTCGGTTTTTTGCATGACCATGTTTTCTATCTGGCTCATGAGGTCATTTTCCTTGGGTTTGGTGGGGTTTGTAGATACCACACTTCCAATTATAATATCCGGATGAAAATCGTCTCTCATAACGTCTGTTGGGAAATTATTGTAGATCCCTCCGTCATATGCCAGCACATTGTCAATCTCTATAGGCTTAAACATAAAGGGAAAGCTCATGGAAGCTCGGACGGCATCTCCCAAATCTCCGTTTCTCATTACGAGTTGCTTTTTATTGTAGACATCAGAAGCTATGCATCGGAAAGGAACGAACAACTTGTCGAAATCGCCTTTACACGAAGCTGTAGCGCGTGCATACAAATCTACAAAAACCAGATTCATCTGTATGGGATTTACTACGCTTGTGGGCAGAAATTGTGGTTTGAAGTTTTTTAATGAGTCTTTGAATGAGAAACGGATATTAAAAAACTCCGGTGTCGGGACATTTTTCTTGAAGTGGTATACGTATTTCTCTTCTATTTGTCCAGAATACCATCTTTTAAAGTCTTCTGACTTCAATAATTCTTCCATATCATCAGGAGAATACCCCATCGCATAAAGAGAGCCGATAATGGCTCCCATGGAAGTTCCTGTAATATAATCGATAGGAATGTTATTTTCTTCTAAGGCGCGAATGATGCCGATGTGTGTCAATCCTTTGGCACCGCCACCACTTAAGACAAGACCTACTTTTTGGGCACAGACAGTCGGCATGAATAACCATATAGCAATTAACACTAAAAGTATTTTTCTCATAACCCAAATCAAACAATTGAAGTATTTATCATTTAGTGTTCAAATATATACAATACTTTCCAATTTATCGATATTTTAGCGTTCGTTTTATGATGAAAAAAGAGCATTGCAACACGTTTTAGTGTTGAATGCTCTTTCATTGATTTATGTTATAAATAAAGGGGCGGTATTAAATCAGCTCAATACTGCGCTTCACGAAGTTGTTCAGAGCTTCACCTTTTAGCATATTGTTTTGCAATAAAGCCAGGTCGATGAGTTGACGGATTACCTTGTTGTTGCTGGCATATCCTGCAAAGATGCCTTCTTTTTTATTTTTCAGTTCATCCCATTTTTTATCCAGCTCATTCAATTCATCTTTCTCTGCAGTAGGAATATCTTCTTCCTTCTTGTCTTTTTGGCTGTCTTTTAGTTCATTGCGACGCTTGCTGACACTATTCATCTCTGTTTGTATAGGAGCTACTTCAGGGTGACAAGCTGCTTCTTCTTCGTCAAGCACTTGCTTGATAAGCTTATGGTCGGAGTTCAGAACCAGATTGAACATATCCGGCATCTCTCCATAGAAGCTCATTCCGGCCTGAATATTTGCCATTTCCTTCATACGACGCATATATTCGCTTTGAGTAATCATCACCGGAGCTGAATTGTCTCCCAATGCCTGTGTCATTACATTGAACTCAACTTTATCCATTTTGGGCAATTGGCTCTTGAAAGCAGTTGTGATAGCTTCTTGCTTTTCTCCTTCCAATGTCTCGTTTTTCTTGTCTTCTTTGATGATAAGGTTGTCGATAACATCGCTGTCTACACGGGTGAAGCGAGATTTCTCAAACTTCTGTTCCAACATACTTACCATAGCTACATCTAATTGACCATCCATAAGCAGAACATTGTACCCCTTGTTGGTGGCAGCCTCGATATAACTGAATTGTTCATCCTTATTATTAGCATACAAATAGATCAGATTTCCATCTTTGTCTGTCTGATTATCTTTAATAAGGGTCTGATACTCTTCAAATGTATAATGTTTGTTATCTGTATCGGTGAAAAGGGCGAATTTTTGCGCTTTCTCATAGAAATCCTCTTGAGTAAGCATGCCGTAATTGATAAATATTTTCAAATCATTCCACTTCTCTTCAAACTGTTTGCGGTCGTTCTTGAAAATCGATTGCAGGCGATCGGAAACTTTCTTTGTGATATAGGTAGAAATCTTCTTCACATTCGAGTCGCTTTGCAAATAAGAACGGGATACATTCAATGGAATATCCGGAGAATCAATAACTCCATGTAATAAAGTCAAGAAGTCCGGTACAATTCCTTCTACAGAATCCGTTACATATACTTGGTTGCAATATAATTGAATCTTATTTTTATTCAGCTCAATATTGCTCTTTACTTTCGGGAAATAGAGGATACCGGTCAGATGGAACGGGTAATCTACATTCAGATGAATCCAAAATAATGGCTCGTCTGACATCGGGTACAACTTGGTATAGAACGACTTATAATCCTCGTCCGACAGTTCGCTCGGCTTACGAGTCCACAATGGAGTGGTATCGTTAATAATATTGTCTTCAGTGGTTTCTATCTGTTTGCCATCTTTCCATTCTTTCTTTTTTCCGAATGCAATGGGGACAGGAAGGAAGCTGCAATATTTCTTCAGAAGCTCAGAAACACGTGCTTCTTCGAGGAATTCTTTGCAATCGTCATCGATATATAAGATGATATCTGAACCACGATCTGCCTTATCTACTTCTTCAATAGTGAATTCAGGGCTACCATCACAAGTCCATTTTATAGCTTGTGCTTCGTCTCTGTAGGATTTGGTGATAATTTCAACCTTTTTTGCAACCATAAAGGCAGAATAGAAGCCTAAACCGAAATGTCCGATGATTGCATTTGCATCATCTTTGTATTTTTCCAGAAAATCATTTGCTCCTGAAAATGCAATCTGATTAATGTACTTTTCTATTTCTTCTGCAGTCAGACCAATACCACGGTCGGAGATAGTAATAGTGTCTTTACCTAATTCAACGTGAATTGTCAGATCGCCCAGTTCACCTTTAAACTCTCCAATGGAAGCAAGGGTATTCAGTTTCTGAGTGGCATCTACTGCGTTAGACACTAATTCGCGAAGAAAAATTTCATGGTCACTGTACAAGAACTTTTTGATGATAGGGAAAATGTTCTCTGTTGTAACCCCAATATTACCTTTTTGCATAATAACGTATATTTTTTTGGTTTATTTATTAGAATGTTTTTAATTGATATTTGTTCAGATAGAGACAAAAAAAATGCCAGACCCTAAGGTCTGACATTCTGGCATATTTTATAACTTATCTTATTTAAGCAATCTTCTTTCAAGATGCAATAACTTTCATCTCCAATTCACCTTTCTCTTTATTCAGAGAGACTTGAATGACATCTTTTTCTTTCAGAGAAGAAGTTATAATGAGTTCTGACAGTCCATCCTCTAGATGAGTTTGAATAGCTCGTTTTAAAGGGCGGGCTCCGAATTGCACGTCGTATCCTTTTTCGGCCACAAATCTTTTTGCTTCATCATCAATAACTAGCTTATATCCAATAGATTCAATACGATCATATAGTCCTTTTAGCTCAATATCAATGATTTTCGTGATAGCTTCCAAAGAGAGTTGGTCAAATGTTATGATTTCATCGACACGATTGATAAATTCTGGCGCGAATGATTTATTTAATGCTTTTTGTATAACACTTCGCGAGAACTCTTTATCATCCAGACGGCTTTGTGTAGCAAATCCTACACCACGTCCAAACTCCTTTAACTGGCGGGTGCCAATATTGGAAGTCATGATAATAACTGTATTTTTAAAATCAACCATTCTGCCATAACTGTCAGTTAGACGGCCTTCGTCCATCACTTGAAGAAGGAGATTGAACACATCCGGATGTGCTTTTTCGATCTCATCAAGCAAGACGATAGAATAAGGTTTGCGACGTACTTTTTCAGTTAATTGTCCGCCTTCTTCATATCCTACATATCCCGGAGGAGCTCCGACCAGACGTGAGACAGTGAATTTTTCCATAAATTCGCTCATGTCTATACGAATCAGTGCATCGGAAGAGCCGAACATATATTTTGCCAATTCTTTGGCTAAATGGGTTTTACCTACACCAGTCGGGCCTAAGAACATAAAGGTTCCAATGGGCTTATTGGGATCCTTCAATCCCACACGGCTTCTTAAAATAGCTTTAACCAGTTTCTCTATAGCCGGATCTTGTGCGATCACTTTCGATTGCAGATCCTCCTTCATGCCGGCTAGCTTAATTCCTTCGGCTTGCGCCATACGCTGTACCGGAATGCCGGACATCATAGAAATAACATTGGCAATTTCCTCTGCATCAACAGTCTGTCTGTTCTCTTTCAGGCTGTTTTCCCATTCCCGTTTCATTTCGTCCAACTGAAGCGTAAGCTCTTTCTCCTTATCTCGGAAACTGGCAGCGAGTTCAAAATTTTGCGATTTCACAGCTTCATTTTTCTTGCTTTTAGCTTCTTCGATGAGTTTTTCCTGCTCTTCGATTTCCTTGGGCACATTGACGTTGGTCAGATGTACACGTGATCCTGCTTCATCCAAAGCGTCAATAGCTTTATCAGGGAAGTTACGGTCCGTAATATAACGGTCTGTCAACTTGACACAAGCTTCCAATGCTTCATCTGTATAGTTCACGTTATGATGATCTTCATATTTATCCTTGATGTTACGCAGAATCTGAAGAGTTTCGGCAGCAGTAGTGGGTTCCACCATAACTTTTTGGAAACGACGTTCCAAAGCACCGTCTTTTTCTATATTCTTACGGTATTCATCAAGGGTAGTAGCACCAATACATTGTATTTCGCCGCGTGCCAATGCAGGTTTCAGCATATTGGCTGCATCCATTGAACCGGCTGCAGAACCTGCACCTACAATTGTATGGATCTCATCAATGAACAGGATCACATTCGGATTCCTTTGTAACTCGTTGAGAATGGAACGAATACGCTCTTCAAACTGACCACGGTATTTTGTTCCTGCCACAACTGCGGTCATGTCAAGAGCTACTACTCGCTTATCAAACAAGATGCGTGAGACTTTCTTTTGAATAATTCTCAAAGCTAGTCCTTCAACGATTGCTGATTTTCCTACACCAGGTTCACCGATCAGAATCGGATTGTTCTTTTTGCGGCGACTCAGAATTTGAGCCAAGCGTTCAATTTCCTTTTCTCTGCCTACCACAGGGTCCAAACGTCCTTCTTCTGCCGCTTTTGTCATATCTGTACCGAAATTGTCAAGTACAGGCGTGTCATTGGCCGGTTTTTTTGAAGCTGTTTGCGCCTGTTGCTGGCGTTCTTCAGAACCGCTTCCACCAGATCGGGGAGAAGACATTTCTTCATCATCATCGTCTTCCGGAAATCCCATACCGGAATTTACATCCGGTTGCAATGTGGCTTGTTCCAACACTTTCACGTAATTAACGTCATTAGCTTCGAGCACGGAAGCAGCCATATTGTTTCTTTCTCTTAGGATCGCTAACAAAACATGCTCTGTATCAGCTATATTACTTTTCATTCCACGTGCTTCTAAAATACACATTTTTAATATTTTTGCCGCGTCATTAGACAACGGTATCTCTGCATCAGGCAATAGCATATCATCAGCTTCTGTCTTCAGCCGAGCTTCAATCTGCTGCTTTACTGCAGCTAAATTGGTGTTGAGTTTTGACAATATCTCGATAGCTTTTCCTTCACCGTCACGAAGCATTCCCAGAAGTAGGTGCTCAGGTCCGATATGCCTACTCCTCAACCGGTTAGCTTCTTCCTTGCTATAGACGATAATGTCGGAAACTCTTTGTGAGAATTGATTATTCATACTTTTTCCTTTTCTTCTAAGGGGTTATTTACTGGCAAATATACGTATTTAATCAAGTTTGTATTGCATATTTGCTTTATTTCTTATATCTACAAATGGCGTGCCATAAAAACAATGCTTTGTATTATATATATAAGGTATAACAAATACCACTCCCTGTTTTTCACAAATATGGTCTCCTTAATGGTAGTATTTATTCTTTTTCTCATTTCTTTTTCTAATATTAATGGTTAGAAGTCAATTCGCTCCTTGAAATTTTTAATTTTAATAACTAAATATAGACAAACAGACTGTCCTTCAAGCAGAAAAAAACTTTCTTCGGAAAAACTTTCGTATATCGTGGAAAAGTAGTACTTTAGCGTGGTTTTTCACAGACCATACAATGTATAATTAATAATCATTTTAAATGCTTGAACAAGACAGAATTATAAAGATTAACATCGAGGAGGAAATGAAGTCATCGTACATTGACTACTCCATGTCGGTCATTGTTTCACGTGCCCTTCCGGATGTTAGAGATGGATTTAAGCCCGTTCACCGTAGAATTTTATACGGAATGATGGAATTGGGTAATACTTCAGACAAACCTTATAAAAAATCTGCAAGAATCGTGGGTGAAGTATTGGGTAAGTACCATCCGCATGGAGACTCTTCAGTTTATTATGCTATGGTGCGTATGGCTCAGGAATGGGCAATGCGTTATCCTTTAGTAGATGGCCAAGGTAACTTTGGTTCTGTAGATGGTGATAGCCCCGCTGCCATGCGTTATACGGAGGCTCGTCTAAACAAGTTGGGTGAAGCGATGATGGATGACCTGTATAAGGAAACTGTAGACTTCGAACCTAACTTTGATAATACGTTGACAGAGCCGAAGGTGATGCCGACCCGTATTCCTAATCTTTTGGTTAATGGTGCTTCCGGTATTGCGGTAGGTATGGCAACTAATATGCCTCCTCATAATCTTTCGGAAGTAATTGATGCTTGTGAAGCATATATTGATAATCAGGAAATCACAGTAGAGGAACTGATGACTTATGTCAAAGCTCCGGATTTCCCTACAGGTGGTTATATATATGGTATCAGCGGAGTACGTGAAGGATATCTGACAGGTCGTGGACGTGTAGTAATGCGTGCAAAAGCGGAAATTGAAACCGGACAGACACATGATAAAATCGTAGTGACTGAGATCCCTTATAATGTTAATAAGGCTGAACTGATCAAATATATTGCTGATCTTGTTAATGATAAGAGAATAGAAGGTATCTCGAATGCAAACGACGAGTCTGACCGTGACGGTATGCGTATCGTTATTGATGTAAAACGTGATGCTAATGCAAGCGTAGTGCTGAATAAGTTGTATAAGATGACAGCCTTGCAGACTTCCTTCGGTGTGAATAATGTTGCATTGGTTCACGGACGTCCTAAGACATTGAATCTGAGAGATATGATTAAATACTTCGTAGAGCACAGGCACGAAGTAGTTATCCGCCGTACTCAGTTTGATCTGCGTAAAGCAAAGGAACGTGCACATATCCTTGAAGGTTTAATCATTGCTTCTGATAATATTGATGAAGTTATTCGTATTATTCGTGCAGCTAAGACTCCAAATGATGCTATTGCAGGTTTGATAGAACGTTTTAATCTGACAGAAATACAGTCACGTGCAATTGTAGAGATGCGTTTGCGTCAGTTGACTGGTCTGATGCAGGATCAGCTTCATGCTGAATACGAAGAAATCATGAAACAGATTGCTTATTTGGAAAGTATTTTGGCTGATGATGAGGTATGTCGTAAGGTGATGAAAGATGAATTATTGGAAGTTAAAGCGAAATATGGTGACGAACGTCGTTCTGAAATCGTTTATTCTTCCGAAGAGTTTAATCCGGAGGACTTCTATGCTGATGATCAGATGATTATCACAATTTCTCATATGGGATATATCAAACGCACGCCATTAACAGAATTCCGTGCGCAGAATCGTGGTGGAGTAGGCTCTAAGGGAACAGAAACTCGTGATGCGGACTTTGTAGAGCATATATATCCGGCTACTATGCACAATACCATGATGTTCTTTACACAAAAAGGTAAATGTTATTGGCTGAAAGTTTATGAGATACCAGAAGGAACGAAGAATTCCAAAGGACGTGCTATACAAAACCTGTTAAATATAGACTCTGATGACAGTGTAACTGCATATTTGCGTGTTAAGAGCCTGGATGACACTGAATATATTAATAGTCATTACGTATTATTCTGTACGAAGAAGGGTGTTATCAAGAAGACATTGCTTGAACAATATTCACGCCCGCGTCAGAATGGTGTAAATGCTATTACAATTCGTGAGGATGACAGTGTAATTGAAGTTCGAATGACGAATGGTAATAATGAAATCATTATTGCTAATCGCAATGGTCGGGCTATTCGTTTCCATGAAGCTGCAGTTCGTGTAATGGGACGTACGGCTACAGGTGTACGTGGTATTACATTGGATAATGATGGTCAAGATGAAGTAATAGGAATGATATGTATCAAAGATTTGGAAACAGAATCCGTAATGGTTGTTTCTGAACAGGGATATGGTAAGCGCTCTGAAATTGAAGATTATCGTAAGACTAATCGCGGTGGCAAGGGTGTAAAGACCATGAATATTACTGAAAAAACAGGTAAGTTGGTAACAATTAAGTCAGTGACCGATGAGAATGACTTAATGATTATCAATAAGTCTGGAATAACTATCCGTCTGAAAGTTGCCGATGTCCGCATTATGGGACGTGCTACTCAAGGTGTTCGTCTGATTAATCTTGAAAAACGTAATGATCAGATTGGTTCTGTATGTAAAGTAATGACAGAAAGTCTTGAGGATGAAGTTCCTGCAGAAGAAGCAGAGGGTACTATTGTTAGTGATCTGACTACTGATCAGGATGTTGACAATGCAGATACTGCTACAGATGTTAATGAAAATAACAACGAAATTGAGGAATAGACATAATATTAATAATTAATCAAACAACAATCATGAAAAGAGTATTATTTTCAATGGTTTTATTGATGGCCGTAAGCTTATCATTCGCTCAAATGAAGAATGTAAAAGAAGCCAAAAGCATTGCCAGTGATGTAAAACCGAATTTTAATCAAGCTGAAAAGCTGATTAATGAAGCCATTAAGAACCCTGAGACCAAGGATCTTCCTGACACATGGGACGTTGCTGGATTTATTCAGAAACGTTTTATCGAAGAAGAACGTGATAAGAAAGGTGTTCTGAAACAGCCGTTTGACACATTGAAGGCATACAACAGCATTTTAAAAATGTTTGAGTATTATACTAAATGTGATGATCTAGCTCAAGTACCTAATGAAAAAGGTAAAATTAAAAACAAATATAGAAAAGCAAATGCTTCAACTATATTGGTTGAACGTCCTAATTTGATCAACGGTGGTATTCAATTCTTTAACCTTGATAAGAATAAGGAAGCTTTGCAATTCTTTGCAACATACGTAGAATCAGCTTCTTATCCTATGTTGGCAGAGCAAAATTTGGCTAAAACAGATACTCTTTTGGCACAAATAGCATATTACGCAACATTGGCTGCTGACAGAGTAGGAGATAAAGATGCAATTATTAAATATGCTCCTGCTGCATTGGATGACAAAGATGGCGGTAAGTTTGCAATGCAATTGATGGCAGATGCATATAAAGCTAAAGGTGATACTGCGGCATGGGTTAAATCATTGGAAGAAGGTATTTTAAAATTCCCTGGAAATGATTATTTCTTTGCGAATTTGGTAGATTACTATACTAGCTCTAACCAAGCTTCTAAAGCTATGGAATTTGCTGATAGAATGTTGTCTACTGATGCCAATAACAAGTTGTATCTTTATGTGAAAGCATATCTTTATCATAATATGAAAGAATATGATAATGCTATTGAGTTCTACAAGAAAGCTATTGCTGCAGATCCTGAATATGCAGAAGCATATTCTAATGTAGGATTAGTGTATTTGATGAAGGCTCAGGATTATGCTGATAAAGCTACAACAGATATCAATGATCCTAAATATGCAGAGGCACAAGCTACAGTGAAGAAATTCTATGAAGAAGCTAAGCCATTCTACGAAAAAGCCAGAGCTTTGAAACCTGATCAAAAAGATTTGTGGTTACAGGGGCTTTACCGTGTTTACTATAATCTGAACATGGGTCCTGAATTTGAAGAAATCGATAAGATGATGAAATAATTATATTAAGTCAGTTATTATAAAAGACTATCCCAAAATTTAAATTGGGATAGTCTTTTTATTTTTACAAATAAAGAAGCTTGAATGATGATTCTGATTTTTATCAAACTATATAATGATGATTCTCTTTTTGTGAGAAAATAAAAAAGAGGCTATACCAATTTTCTATTAAACATAATCATCATTATTCCCTAAACGTAAACAGCTTATTTTCGTTCTTTCTCATCATCCGTTAATAACAAGCAATGGCGTATCAGAATGGAAAATCATTTTACGAGCAATGCTCGGGTTAAATAATCGTGCAAATATATTCCTCTTATAGGAAGTTAATGTTATTATATCTATCTGATTATCTTTGATATACTTGTCAAGTCCTTTTAATAGATTATCATTCATTACCACATCATAATGAATTTCAAGCCCGGGATATTGTTTTTGGAAATAGTCTTTGATACCTGCAAGTTTAATTTCATTCCAAGTATCTTTGGATTCAGCCAGATGTATTAATGAGACTGAAAAATGGAAAGATTTCCATGTGTTGAAAAATGCTTCAAAAGCAATCAAGTCTCTCTGATCAAAATTGGTTAAGAAAGCAATACGTTTTACTTCATTGAATTCTTTGAATGGAGTATTTTCCGGAATAGCCAATACTGCTGTGCGGCTTCGATCAATAATTTCAGCTGTTACACTGCCAATTAAGTCAATGTCTTTCTGGCTTTTTCCACGCGTTCCCATAATGATAACCTTAGGACGTTGCTCCTTGGCATATCTTAAGATTTCTTCCTCCGGAATTCCTTCTCGTAAAATGCAACTATATTTGATATCCGGAAATTCTCCAGATGCAACTTTTTCCTTAATCTTATCAGATAGTGCGTTGAGATCTGAATGGACCTGCTGGATGATTGTTTTAACAGATTCTTCATCTCCGATCTGATAATTGAATACATCGCCATATGGTAATGACGAAGCGTATATCGGTGTAAAGTAAACATGTAATAGAATCACTTCAGAATTCTCAGTTTTGGCCAAATTAAAGCCAAATTCACACGCTTTCATCGAATAATTGGAGAAGTCGACAGGTATTAAAATTTTGTTCGATTTACTATCTACCTTAGGTGTCTTCTCTCCCACTATACTTTCAGATAACCAAGTAGAACTTTCCGTTATTTTTAATGCACGTGGTAGATCACTTTCTTTAATTCGCAGACGTACTCCTGAAGATACAACAGGTTGTATTTGATTTACGTTATGAATGTATGTTTCTATTCCTTCATTTTCGAGGACATTCTTTAGAATCTGAGCTTTTGTATAAGTCAGAATAGCTAAGGTTACTAATTTATCTTCCATAATAATCTGTTTTTGAAGGTAAACAAATAAGAAATCCCAATTGTTTGGGCAATTGGGATTCTTGTTTTATATTTTAAATTTGCATATTTATTAAATATCATGAATACACTTTTTTAATATTATAAGAAAGATAAAACTACTATTTCAGGTGGGATTAATACTAACAGATAAATATAATCGCTTAATTGTAGATTTCTTTGTTGATTTGTGTATAGAAAGATAGTAGTATCCCTATATACTACTATCTCAATAACTTATTATTTAATATTTCTACCATAATAAAAACACTTAACTCAGATAACAACAAAGCTAACGCTGCACCTAATCCATCAAAATAATAAATTAAAGGATAAACTATAATAAGATTAAATATAGCAGCCATACAAAGTATATAAGTAAATTGTTTTTGATATCCAAACGTTATTAACCCCAAAAAACCCAATACTGTACTTGCAATACTAACAGTTGGAACAAAAGAAAGGACTCTAAATATAGGAACTGCATCTTCAAAATTTGATCCCATTACTAAGTGAACGATATACCCAGCAGTAAAAAATAACCCTAAAGAAACAAAGAATGTTCCAATCGATAATCTCCAAAATAATTTACGTAAAATAATAAGAGCCTGATTTTTAGACTCTTTGGCTGTTCTAACAATATACGGATACAAACTATCTACTATCGGATTTAATGCACCACGAATAGCATCAATGATTCGTATAGAAGCACTATACAATCCTACAGCATATTCTGAACTAAAGAGGCCTAATAATACTATGGTAGTATTTGTATACATATTGATAGCTATCATAGAAGTAAAATAAGGAAAACTATCACAAATAGCTCTCTTAATTTGTTTCCATTTGACTCTACGTAATAAACTTGGAAACATTCTCCAGAGTATAATCCATGATAATAAAGCCGCCACCATATTGCTACAAGATAAAAATCCTGCGGCCCACAATATATCAGCTGATGTAGATACAAAAAGAAATACGCCTCCAACTGAAATAATTTTTCCAATAGTACTTACTAATGTAATGTAACGCATTTGTTGAATCCCTTGGAAAAACCAAATTGGAAATAACGCTGTCCCTATAACATTAAGATATACAACACA
>OGFW01001990.1_pt1 | contig 13936 bp, 9 predicted proteins | sample 1570991 | NCBI WGS metagenome assembly OGFW01 (sample SAMEA2582074, study PRJEB24529) | metagenome | biome: Human gut stool | place: China | collected 2011
TATTTCCTGTCCGTCAATCCACTCTTTAAAGTGTTCGGGGTTCAGGCAGTCTTCCAACCGGACGTCACCTACACGGGTGCGGATCAATCCTGTCAGATGAGCTCCGCTATGGAGCGCTTCACCAATATCACGCGCCAGAGCACGAATATATGTTCCTTTGCTGCATACGACACGGATTTGAATCATCGGTTCCGGGTCGTCCAGGCGACATTCCAGCAATTCAATCTCGTCGATAACAAGCTGCTTCGCCTTTAGTTCGACTTCCTCGCCTTTCCGTGCCAACTCATAAGCACGTTTTCCATCCACCATGCAGGCGGAGAAGGCAGGGGGAACCTGTTCTATCGTACCTATAAAATGTGTCAACACTTCTTCCACCATCTCCCGCGTGATATGTCCGGTAGGGTAGGTGGCATCTATCTCGTGTTCCAGATCGTACGACGGCGTAGTAGCCCCCAGCCGGAGCGTGGCGATATACTCCTTCGTATGATATTGAAACTCTTCTATCCTCTTCGTGGCCTTACCCGTACATACTATCATCACCCCCGTTGCAAGAGGATCCAGCGTACCGGCGTGCCCGACTTTCAGTTTTTTCACTCCTATCCGGTGACAGATATGATAGCGGGCATGTCCCACTACTTTAAATGAAGTCCACCCGAGAGGTTTATTAAAAAACAGTACTTCTCCTTTTTTAAAATTCATCAGCCTTTATTTATAACTCATCCGCTTCTGTTACAACTCATCCAAAGCCCATCAGCCTATTTGCAGATTATATCCCATCAACAACATCACCAGAATAGCTCCACCCACGATAATCCGGTACCAGCCGAATGCCTTAAAGCCATATTTGGTCACGAAGTTTATAAAGAACTTTATAGCAAGCAAAGCGACGATAAAAGCCACTACATTACCAATGATAAGTGCCGGCATATTATTCATCAGTACTTCAGTCCCTCCATCCAGAAAGAGTTTCAGCACCTTATATCCGGTTGCCGCAAACATCGTCGGCACCGCCAGGAAAAACGAAAACTCGGCTGCTTCCTTACGTGTCAGTTTCTGCGCCATACCGCCCACAATGGTAGCCATCGAACGCGAAACGCCCGGTATCATGGCAATACACTGAAACAAGCCGATATTGAATGCTTTCTTCTCTGTCAGCACCGTATCTTCACTTCCTTTCGTGAATATTCTGTCGCAAAACAACATGAACACTCCGCCAATCACCAGCATAACGGCCACCACCGTCACACTCTCCAACAATTCATCTATCTTATCACTGAATAAGAAGCCCAATATAGCCGCAGGGATAAAAGCGACCAACAGCTTCCAATAGAAATCGAACCGATGCAGCAAACGCTTCAGCCAGGAAGTACCGGCAGGCACCGGAGTGTTGTTCAACCGGAAGAACCGTTTCCAATAAAGGCAGACAACCGAAAGAATCGCGCCAAACTGAATAATAACTGTGAAAGCCTTCACGAATTCCGTACTCTCTACTCCCAGTATGTTTTGTGTTATAATCATGTGTCCCGTAGAAGAAACCGGAAGAAACTCCGTCAATCCCTCCACAATAGCGATGATAATTGTTTCAAATGTAGTCAGATCCCCCATCTTTATTTCTCTGTCTTTTGAGTTTTAGGTTTGCGTAACACAGCGTATATCATAGACAAGAAGCCAAACAGGCAAACAGCAGGCGCTATCTTTATTCTACGTACACTGAAAATATCCGGTTCAAAGGCTGTTTCGGACGACGAAGGTCCCGCCATCAGCAGGAACCCGATGATAACAATCGCCATTCCTATTGCTAGCAAGATAAAGTTCACTTTATCAAAGGCAAATTTCTGCTTGTCAGACATAGTTTCAATTAAAAATTATAAATTAAAAATTATAAATTAAAGTCGCAAACGACGTGTCTCACTACCTCAACTTATTACTTATCACTCATTATCCGCTAAATATAGTACAGGCTGTTCGCCCTCATTCTCAGATATTTATTGATTGACACATAGGCGCAGAGCCATGTAATCACAACTCCAAACACCAATACGCTTGCACATACAATCAACATCACCTCGGGCGTGATGACCTGGAGCAGCTCCGGCTCGTATGTCACCGCCCAATAAGCAGTTCCCATCAATACCGTATCTGCCACAACCGCCGCCAACACTCCGCTCCACACATTCTTCCGGAGGAATGGGCCACGAATAAATCCCCAACTCGCACCTACCAGTTTCATGGTGTGAATGAGGAACCGCTTGGAGTAAATGGCCAGCCTTATCGTATTGTTTATCAATGCAAAAGAGATAAAGGTAAGCACTACTGCCAACGCCAGCAGCACCAGGCTGATATTCCGTATATTATCATTCACCGCGTCAATCAGCTCCTTCCGATAGAGCACATCCTGTATGTTGGTATTCCTCTTGATTTTCTTCTCTATCTTCGCGATACTGTCGGAATTCGCATACTCGGAATGGAGCTTGATTTCGATAGAAGCGGTGAAAGGATTATAACCCAGAAACTCTTCGGGGTCAGTACCCATCGCCTCCGTCTGCTCTTTCAAAGCCTGCTTCTTAGAGATGTATTCGGACTCTTTCACGAAAGATTCGCCGTTCAGCTTCTTCTGAAGTTTCAATATGTCGGCCTCCTTCATATCGTCACTGATAAGAATAGAGAAACTGATATTCTCACGAACATAGACGGAAAGATTGTGTGCCGTCAACACGAAAAAGACGACCAGTCCCAGCAACAGCAACACCAGTGTCGTACTGATACTCGACGTGATGAACTGCATGTCGAAAATCGAACCTGACTTATATTTGTTTTGATTTCCCATGCGTTATCTTTTTTTTCGGAATACATAAATCATTGAACTACTGCGTTCTTTCCGTCCCAAAGCATTGAACCAGGCCAACGTCCCGGCAAACATCCCTTTCAGGAAACTGCATGAACTGCCACGATGTTTCTCGCTCAACATGGATACGTAGAATGCATCGAACGGCATCGGATGACGCGCCGCCATAATAAAGCCATGACGGGAAGCCAATTGTTGTATAGTGCCCGGAGTAAAATGCCAGAGATGACGGGGAACGTCGTATGCCGCCCAATACTCGCCGTAGCGTTGAGCATCATAAGAAGAGCAGTTGGGTACAGCTACAATCAATACTCCTTTTTCTGTCAGCAACTCATGAAGTCGCTGCCACACCTCATCAAGGTGTTCCAAATGTTCCATCACATGCCAAAGAGTGATAACATCAAAGCTGCCGGGAGCAAACTCTTTCAAAGCCGATTCGGGCTTTACGTCCAGATCGAAATGCAACTTCGCAAACTCACGTGCCTGCGGACTTTTCTCCACCGCCTCCACTTTCCATCCCCGGCGAACCATCGCATCAGAAAAGTAACCGGTTCCCGTACCTATATCGAGCAAACGCCCTGTTTTACGATGCGCTTCCTTAGCTACCAGGCGCGCTTTGCGGCCCAGCATATAGGAACGTACATAATGGTAGATATTATTCATCGCGCCTTTGCGCGTATCAGTGTGAGAGATATAGTCGGGAGTCTCATAATACTTGCCTATCTCTGCTTCCACGGGGACTCCTTGTGTGAATGTAAATCCACAGTCCTCACACGAATACAGTTCAAACTGTTCGCCCGAAGCATAAAAATCCGTACAAGTCATGACGCGTTTCAAGTGCGCACCGCCACACACCGGACAAGCATTTATACTGAGTTTCTCCATTAACTATCTAAGCAAAATTAAGTGCTGCCTCGAATGACAAGACAACACTATACCCGAATTTGGTGCAAAGAAACAAATAAAAAGTGATGGATTGGGGTTTCGTTAAGGACTTTTAATAGATAAACCAATTAAGACATCAGTATCTACAATTAGGCTAGCTGAAATATCAAGTACATATTCTGTATGCGTAGACATGTTGCTAGGCAAATTTAATCTATTATATTGAGAAAGCAACCTTTCATTTCCGCATTTATAAAAAGATACCCTGACACAGAATATTTTCTAATTCCATATCAGGGTAAGACACTCTGTTTTATCGAACAATAATATAAAAAACTACCCTGACACTTAAGAATATTTCTATAACATGTCAAGGTAGTAATCGAGCTATAAATCAGGGAGTTTTACAAGTTTTTCAAAATTAGTTTTCCATATATCAAGTTCAAATAGAACTCCATCAACATCCACATTTAAGGATGCAATAACCTCAACTCCATCAATATCTGTAAATTGAAATTCACTAATTTGTCTACCCAATTTCCTACTTTCATTTATTTTCCCCTGTGGAAACAAATACAAACTACCCATTTCCCCATCATCCATTGGACATACTAATAAGCCATTCTTCCAATCTTCAGACATTTCTAAAGATGACTTATGAACAAGTAATTCAATAAGTTGTTCCTCTTGCTTAGTCGGTATTCTATAAAATTTCATGTATTCTTCCTATATTAAATGTTCCATCAGAAAGTTTAAAAGCTGTATACTGTATATTTCGACCACCTATTCTAATAATCTGATTGAAAGGTCTACCAAAGTTGCGGATATTCAAAAAGAAAAGCCGATGATAATACCTTTTTTACCAAAGTTGACCCATTTTCATATTTTCGAAGAGCCAATACCCACCCATCGTCCAAATGGAGATTCTCATGAAAATTAGAATCTGCCACAATTCCTTTTTCAAACAATTCAGTTCGCGACATTTCCTGCTCATCTAATTCTATAAAACAAAGATATTTCCCTTTATAGGTCATCACTTTAGAAGGTAACTCTGCACCATCCGAACCTGGAGAATCCGCCCCTTTAATACTATAAATAATGCTGGAATTATTTGATAATACTTCATTTATTTCAATATATGGAGTTTGTAGATATCCACTATCTATCAATACTTTAACTTGTTCTGCCACTCGTTGATGTATCTCCACTGGCGAAAAAGAGGGGGAAACACATCCTCCCAATAAAATAAATAAGATAACATAAACCAAGTTTTTCATAAGTATATTATTAATATTTTACATATCGTACTAAATCTGTATTACCCAATATTCGAATAGATTTTACCCGACTTTGATTTTTAGTATATTCGTACAACATTCCTTTTCTATCTTTCTTTAGTCCATTATCTTTTAGATAAACTGCATTTCTGCGCTGGGTAGGAGATAGTGCTAAATTACAATGGAATTTGCCTGTAATATTTCGAAATTAATAAAGAGTTACTGTTTGCACAATCAAAATCTATCCAAATAGTTTTTTGTAAAAAATAAAAAAATCGCTGTTCTATCAATACATTATTTAGCTTTGCAGAAACTTTATAAAAGCCAATTTTCATATTTCTTTTTTCTAACAATCTTGGAAGTTCATAAGCCTTTATAAAACCACTATATATTATTTTATCATTCAATGAAATAATAGTATTAATATCTTGGCTATTTTCATACGAGTTCCCTACAAAGATCAATGTAGATCTAGATGCAAAACAAACAATACATACACATAATAACATCAGCCCGACTGTTACCATTAATACTTTTCTATTTTTCAAATTCATTTATATCATCTCCATTTAAGACCTAAACTATAGACATCAACAATATTATTATCATAGTGAACATATGGATAAGGTATTTTTCTATTCATATAATTCAAGGAATTACTACCTCTATTTATATTATATTGTTGTTGCAGCATAACTTTTCTTTGTGTTGAATTACTATTGTGAAAAACACCTCCTTGTTTCATTATATTAAATGGATTCTTTGAATGTAGCAATCCGGCTGCATGTCCAAATTCATGAGTTGCAGTAAAGGTGTTATTGTGAGACAGATTATTAGACAATAAATTATTATTCGCAAAATCCCTTGACGCCAAAGTCATTACTTTTCCACCAGACATACTTGTAACTCCACGAGCCCCTTCACCATCACTATCCGCCAATACAAATAAATGGTCTGCACTTTCAACATCCTTCATAGAAGTTACCACTTTGAGATCCATATCAACCTTTAAATTATAAGTTTTGCCATCACTCCATTCAAATTCTCCTTCATAAGTACTTTTTATATCAGAAACTATATCTTTGGCAGCTCTCTTCATATTTATATTATCACTTGAATTATTGAATATTTTGGCAGTTACATGCATAGTCACAATATTGTCATTTAAAGTATACCAAATACTATCTCCGTTTATATCTATATTATTCACTGGATTATTTGCTCCATATTGATAAGGAGATAGAGAAACATACTTTTCTAAAAATCTATCAGTCTTCATAAATCTTCCCAATGTTGCATCATACATTCTTGCCCCATAATCATACCAATCCAATCCACCTTTCTGATCCAACTCTTTACCATTATACTTATATGGCTGAACGTTATTACATCCATTAGACATTAAACCACCAAAAGGATAATAATCATTCACTTCATCAACATTACCGGCCTCGTCAGTAACAACCCTTACATTACCTTGATGATCTTTCAGATAGAAATGAAACTTATTATCTTGGAAACTATAATATCCCGCCTCATTCAAGAGCATCTTCAAACTGCCATTCTCATAGATCGCATTACCACAATAAACGGTGGACGTGACGTTATTGTTTATAGTATGCGTGGTACGGACTTTCCTGCCGTCTGCAGCATATTCATATTCAATACTACTTCCATCAGCAAAGCTAATGTGACTAGGCAAATTTAAGATATTATATTGAATTTCAGAAATTTTTTTGTTCAAATCTTTAGCCAGATTGCCATTTTTATCATATTCATACTCTACCGTTTCATTGACATTATCCTTAAACTCCATACCGTTACCAAATACAGAGTTGGTGGCATTGTCATAAACCGACTGTAATTGATTGCCATGGTAGATCAAATTCAGATTATCAACCAAACCATAAGAATCCGTACCCGTTTGACCGTATCTAAGCAGCCCCAAGATATTACCCATTTTGTCATAGCCGGTTATCTGTTCGTTGAAACGGTTACGGTTCTGTTTTAAGTTAGTACCTTCTCCATAAATAGCATCTTTCAAACGGGAAAGACCGTCATAAGTGAAACTGTAACCCTTTTCTTGCGGATCAATAACTGTAGCCATACCATTTTCGCCACTACGCCAACACATGCGGCTGATATTACCATTATAACAGGGAGTAGTCCCCTCTAGCGTTTCCTGATAGTTAAGCGTTTGGTTAAACAAAGGACCATTAATGCCTTTTATCCACGAACGAAGATTATATGCATAGTCGGTTCGTAACTCATATACACCATTACGTTTATCTGTTTTCAAACGACCTATCTCATCATACACATTGTCTACTAAAACAATAGGAGTATTATCATTCAACTGATAGCTAGTCTTCAATAGACGGTTGGCATGGTCATACGTATGCCGGTGCAATTCTACGGTTGGTCCAGTACCAGGAAATGTATGTATACGTTTTTCTTCCAAGGGATTTCCCGAGAAATTATAAGCTGTATGGACAATCTCCGTACCACCCAACTCATTATTACCCCTTTGCTGGATTATCCGGTAACGGTCGTCATAATACATTACCGAATACGTAAAAGTACCCGGACGGGCAGAGAGGAGCGATGTCCAAACCCCGGTCAGCTGCCCTTTACAACCGCCTGCATTCCGCTTGCCATAGCCTGTTTCCTCTACGTAAACAGTGGTCATGTCATTGGGAATGCCGTTCTTGCCCAAAAACTCATAATGGTCGTAATAGTTGGCAGAAAGGAGGCTCGGAGAATTTAAGGTTACACCTTTCAATTGATAGCCTTTCAACCCGTTCTCTTCATTTGCCCAATCGACATACACGACGATAGTATCTAAAGGATTGGAAGCATAATCCAACGTATTCGCACAAACTCCGGTCAATACTGTCCGACCGAAAGCATCAGGAATACTGAAACTCCACTCGTTCCGCTCACGCTGTTCGCCGTCTTGAGTAAAGACAGGATGATCGGCAGCGTCATAAACGGTATAAACAGGATCGCATCCTGGAAGTTTCTTGTAAATACAGCGGTTATACTTATCGTAATGATAAATATAGGCATATTGCTGAAGAACGGGAGCCGTTTCAGACCATTCTCCTTCATCGAAAAAATAATCGGCTGCCATCGGAGGCAACATCATACACAGGTTGCCATAGTTATCATAAACATGGTACGTATCATAAGATATTTGATTATCATCAGACTGACGAACGAGAACTATGCGACCGGCCTTGTCTTTAAATTCATAACTCACATGATTGTCTTCGTCTATCGTACGAACCACTTCCAATGTTCCGGCATCATATTCACCCGCACAGACCAAACTGTCATTCTTTATCCTATAACGGCACACGATAAAGCAACTGTCTACCCGATCAACTGCGTTTTTACGTTCTATATTGGTCAACACGTCTGTTTTGACCGGATGATTCTGCCAAGCAACTCCGGGACCATACTTCTTGACAATTCGGTTCAATGAAGAACTATCGTATTCAGGATAGCTGAAGGGAGAGCTATCTTTCTCGTAATAGCTTGCTTTACAAACGGCCTCACTGACTTCTGCGGATGGAAGAAAAGCACCGCCACCAGTCGATTCTGCTACCGGAAGCCAAAGTTTAGATTCGCGGTTGATTCCGTCATACTCCTGCAATGTGAGCAGGTCGGTTTTATAAGGAGTGAAGCCATGAGATATATGAAGTGAAGGATTCCCGAAATGGTCAAAATACTGTATCTCGCGAAGATAATCACAGGTGTGCAATTGGGAGAGATCATCTGTGGAGACAGTGGGAGTCAGAGTAATCACACAGGGCTGCCCCTCGGTCGTACACAAAGCATCACTAAAGTTCGGTGCCTCTATCGTCGTCGTGATCCGTCCGTTATCGACACTGCCTTCCGAAACAACATAATAGGTGCCTGAAGGAAGTTTCTTGACCTCAATGCGGGCATGTTTCTCATTCTCACACTGACCTTCTCCCGCATAATCGTCATTGCTGTAAAGGAGCTCACCGGCTCCATTCAAGATGCTCATATAAGTATCTTCCAGTTCCGAACCACAGTGACTAAACACCACATCCATCTCCTTTTGCAATACCAACTTATAAAAAACGTCATTCGCAGGTCTTGCCGGATAAGCATCCGTATAGTCTACAGAGGTATCTCGGGTATCGGAAAAGAAGAGTCCCGCCTTATATGTTCCAGCGTCGATAGCAAGTGCTTTTGTGTCTCCCGTTTGTGCAAGAAGTCGCCCGTTTATGGACAGGGAAATGTTGCCGTTCTTTTCCGCGTCGGTCACAATATAGTAGACGCCCGGGAGCAACACGGGTATATGAATACGGGCACTTTTGGCATTTGCACAAGCTCCGTCACCATCCGAATCGTCATTGAAATACAGCAACTTCTGCGTTTGGGAAAACACTTTCAAATAGGTGTCCGCAACTTCCGAACCGCAATTATCAACGGTCAGTTCCATCGGATTTTCAATCTCCAACCGATAGAAAACTTCATTGCCGGCTTTCTCCGGAAAATTGCCGGACATGAGTTCCGAGTTCTGAACATCTGTATATTGAAAGCTGTCCGCCCGGCTACCTATATCAATAGGACGAGAAAAACTGACTCCGGGAGCATACGTACGCCCACTCAAGTTCATTCTATAATACACGGCCCAAATAGGCGTGTCAGCATAAACATAAATATAATAGGTGCCCGCTCCCAAATCATACACATTCAGCTCGTAGTCTGTACCAAGCTTTTGCGTGCGGATGGGAACAACAGGATCATGCAAAGCTGAAAGAAGGTGAACACTGTAAGAATCCCCTTCCCAAGGACATTCAGTTCCATCATCATCCAGGCAAATCTCCATCGGTTCTGTCAGGGTGAAGCGATAAACTACATCATGCCGAGAATAATTATCCCAATAGTTATCACTGGCATTATAATCACATTGATAATCTATCGTATTTGCAGAATCAGCCAATGCAAAATTCTCACCAAATGTCCCCAACTCAAACGGATTGTAAAAATCTTCACCCAATTCACGAGGGGTTGTCTTTACATAAATAGTAACATCTTCCGCATCCACCGGTTTATACCCTTCATAGATGTTAGGTTTAGCAACCAGATAGTACACGCCAGGCAGCAAACCATATCCATAATCTCCCCATGCTTCCTCCACATAAATCGTACGACTCAAGAGGATGCCCGAAGAATTGAGCAAGAAAACAGTACCACTATCAGTGATACTGGGTTTTGCACTGGCTCTAATCTTCATAGGCTGCGTCACTGTTAGTTTGTAAAAAATATCCTTGGATATAAACACCCTCGTATCATCCATATCGGTCGGAGGTATAAATCCACAGTTAAAATTAGCTGTACTTTGGGTATCTTCATAAGTAAACGGTTCCGAATAGGTACCAATGTCAATAGCTGTTGCCATTCGTTCTTCCAAAGACTGTCCCCACGAATAGACAGAGCAGAATAACAAGAAAAATAAACATATATAAGTTTTCATAAAAAATCAATTTCATTATCAAGTTAAACCATTCATTGAATTACTTATCATTTACCAAAATGATAAATATACTGTTGAAGCATTACCTTACGGGCGTCCGCATCCAGATAATAACTATCTGTCAGCCGACTATAATTATCATATTCAAATTTCGTTATGACATTATTGGGATCGGTAATGGAAACAACTCCCTGCAAAGGGACATATTCATAGGTGGTAACCCGCGTATTACCGGGAAGTCTCTCACGAAGAGAGTTTATCTTATCCCATATCTCTTCAGTAGGTACGGCAAGTGAGGCCCAATCACCGAAAACGTCTTCGATGTCTCCATCATAACCAAGCGCCACACTCACCTGCTGCCGGGTAGCATTCTCTATCTTGGCTATAGGATAGCGGTTGCGATATCCCCAAATGAAGAGAACAGGCGTATCGTCTTTTGCCATAATTTCGCATACATTACTATTACTGTCATACGATTGGTAAACGACTTCATCACGAAAGTCCGCCATTCGGTCAGTTTTAAATTGCACCCTCACCGGGAGGCAGGTGCCGGACTTAAACAAGATCCTCTTTTCCGTGCATTGCTCGTCTTCGACGTGTTTATGCAAAGAGAGTATGGCAGGATAACCATCCAGATAAGTATAATGATCCGAGAATTGTACGCCGTCACTGTTTGTAAAGTCCACCCTACGTGGCTTCAACGAAGAACCTGGATTGGAGAGATGGCGGTCGTCATACGCATATTGCTTTTCCGTCGACATTACCCGTTGTCTCCCGTTCACTTTGCAATAATATTGTGTCGTTTCTTTATCAAGTGCCCAATACGTTTCACAATCCAAATAATAAGTAGTCCTCATATTCGTAGCAGAATGGGTATTGTCATTGTCAGCCACAAATACCGGCTTGCCAAGCAGGCTATTCGGTTTTTTCATGTACAAATCAACATCCACTATCAGCTTCCGGACAGGAAGATCCACAGGAATATTATACGGGCCCGCGATTACTTTTTTATATTCGTATCGGGTAGATGACACTAGCTCTTGCCCGTCGAAACGGTCTATACCCATAAGAGCCCCATTTCTCTGATTGGTCTCAAAATAGCCTGTAACAAAATCATCAGAAGGTTCATAAGGATGTCCGGGAAGCATCCGCCCAAGTCGATTCAATACGCTTTCCGGTTGATTCAACATAAACTCCCGGACAGAAGCGGATGTATTCTCCCCACTTTCCCAATGCAGAACGTCCTCAAAAGCATGTGCATCCACATCATAGTAATAGACGGTCTTTTGTGAAATGCCTCCTCCCAATATCTCTTCACTGACAATATTGTACATTACCGGACTTCCGTTACGAAAGGTAATATTAGAGACAGGCATCGAATGATAGACTGTCAAATATTCGTTCCAAAGGCTTTGCCCGTCGTCCATTACTTGCGTTACCGTAGAACAATAATCACGCTCTGTAACTATGTGTTTAATAGCACCGCCGCCCCAAACGGATTCATACTTCTCATTATTGATAACCGTCAGGCCATATCTATAATTCTTACAGAGCCTTTTCCTTGTCTTCGGATCATAGGTTTCTATACTCTTCACCCGCAATCCGCCAACCGGATAGAGGTAGTCTCGATACTCCGGCTGTTGGCTATTGTCACGAAACGCGCCGTAATTGCCTTCGTAAGAGAAAGAGGTTTCAATACCTTGCGGATCTGTTATCCGGTCAAGAATACCCACAATGTTACCAGACGCTTCACGGTCTATTCCGACTGCATTCTCAAATAATACAGTGTCTTTTCTTCCCGTGTTATTGGTATCCGGTAAAGGTATTCTTTTCGAAAAGTTCGGCACTGTCAACTTACTACCATTAGCACTCGCTTCCGAACCGTTCATAAATCCCCAATGATCTACAGCCTTCGTATAGATGGAAGGAACGCTGTTTACACCCACATACCTGAATGAATAAGTTTGCGATTCTACACCGGGAGCGGAGATACGTACAGAATCAAGTTTAGTCAAAGAGGTTTTTCCATTATAGGGAGTTACATAAAAGTTAATGGTACGCACCAGTTCTCCATTCTCATCCGTCACTTGCTTTTTATCTAATACACTTGTATTGTTAGGCACTTCACCTACTGCTTTATAACTGACAGACAATCTGTTTCCCATAAAATTCACCTGTGCCAATCGGGTAGTACTCATCCTACCCTCCGCACAGTAACTACCTGACGGGTAACTCATATTCGCTACATAGCTCGAAACGCTCTCTTTATTGGCATTGGGCAAGGAGGAAGAACCTGACGATCTGCCTGCCGTAATTTGATAATAGTTATTGCCACCGCTTTTTTGTTCCATCAGATACAATTTGGGACTCCCGTCTTTATCCCTTTCATCAAAGACCAGCCTGTCATTCAAATTATAATAAGCACTAGGTTCCCATTGATTCTGAAGGGTTTGATACTGAAAACTAACCAATGTAGGATGTGGATAACGGGCTGAACAAATAGAGGTACACATCCAGCGGGTAATAATATCATTCATCGTCTCGTGTACGCCATTGAACAGATATTTGACTCCATTTCCATCTGTTATATTCATATCACTTTCAGCATACCTTACCACATCGCTGTTATGAGGCACAGTAATAAGAGGGGAAGACCTGTCTGAAAAATATCCGCTTCCACCGCCACCCGGCAACTTATAAGTGAACTTATCCGGACGCGTATCCCGTTTATTATCTACCATCTCCCCATAATAAATCAATCGGTCTCTTTCATCACCGGGGACTGTATTTTGAGAAAAATATCGATCAAACCATCCATAATAGTCATTGTCTGCTACCCCGATCACCTGGCGGGCTATAGACGGTTCGAGATTCAATGTCCATCCTGCTCCCGCATATCCGCTTCCTTCTTTGGGCTTAAGCCCCGAAGCATGATAAGACAAAGTAACAGGTATGGTAACCTCCCCTGCAACTATATCATACAAGGGAATTGTTATGTCAGGCACTCCTGTGCAATGATCTATAGGATAAGACTGATATTTCACCATAGCCGTAGCCGTTGGGGAAAGTGGTACAAGTCGTGGAACATCCAGCTTTATTCCATCTTCACTCTGCCCCTTAGCAGATAAAACCGCGAAAAAGGCTGATAATATAAGAAACAGCCTCTTTAGTATTATTTTTTTATTCGTATATAGATTATTCATAACTCGTTTTTTCTATTATTTATCAATAAAATAGTTTAGTCAATACAAAATGAATTAGCAGAGTCCTTCCATTTCACACAATCATGATCTATGGAAGGACTACTACTTAATTTTCTGCTTTACAAATTCATCGCATTAGCGCCCAAAACGCCTGCCAAAGCCGAAGCCACTGCGATAACCACCTTCAGGATCATATCCCATACTGATTTCT
>OGFW01001994.1_pt1 | contig 13881 bp, 6 predicted proteins | sample 1570991 | NCBI WGS metagenome assembly OGFW01 (sample SAMEA2582074, study PRJEB24529) | metagenome | biome: Human gut stool | place: China | collected 2011
AAAAAGGAGAAAAAACGAAAAGGGTGCGCCATAGACTTATGACACACCCTCTTTTGTTTTATATGTATATACAATCTGTTACTTTACATACTTCTTACCGTTCTTGATAATCAAGCCCTTTGCAGAAGAAGAAACCTCCTGACCAGCCATGTTGTAGGTCTTACAATTCTTCTTGACAGCAGCAGCGTTTACTGAAGAAATACCAGTGCTAGTTTTTACCAATTCGAAGCCATAGAAATTAACTGAATTTACAGGATATGTGATAGCTACATCACCCTGCTTTACTGGTACAGAAATAACAGGAAAGACTTTTGTATCCTTTGTATCACCTTTATCATCGGTCATTGGTACAGAAACAGCCTCAGACTCCAAAAGTATTTTGTTAACCAACTCTGTTCCATTCTGGGTCAATACAATATTACGATCAGTAGCAGAAGAGGATCCTGTACGGGCATAAACCTTAAGAGTACCATCAGAAGGCACAGTAAGAGTCAAATTGTTTTTTGTCAAAGACTTTCCACCACTTTTCAGTCTGAAAGAAAATTTTTTATAAGACTCAGCTGTTCCAAAATACTGGCTATTAGCATCCACTTCCATTTTACCATCTGTATCAACAACTTTCAATTCCAAGCCATCAGCCGAGAAAGTTGCTGGCACACTACCTTTGGCATATTTCTGAGTAAAAGTCAAAACCTGTGCATTAACACTTGCAGCCAAAGCTACGGCTGCGATAAGAGTAAAGAATTTCTTCATAATCGTTTTATTTTAAGTTTATATATTATTAATTAGTTATTGAATAACTTTATTTTAGTTTGATTCATTTGCTAGTTTATTTCGGTGGCAAAAATAATAAATCATTTTGAGAATCTCAGAAAAATACGAACCAAAATGAGCTAAAACTACGAAAACGATTACGTAAATCCAAAGTCAAGTACCAGAATATAAGAGAGTTTTAGCTAGCAGACACAAAACAGGCTGAAGAGACAGCAGCCCCTTCAGCCCGTTACAGAACTATATACTAAATTACAGTATTTTATCCTTCCTTTATCTTCCAATCACTAATTGTCCGCTGATTACTATCGTAATTAACACCAATTTTGAACAAGCGTTTACCATCAGCAGAATATGGAATCAGATATCCCTTTTCATCTATCTGTTTGAAAGCTTCTTCGGCAGAACCATCATACTTCAATTCGAAAACAAATACAGCATCAGGCATATATACCACTGCATCAGCCCTGCCTATTGCACTATCCTCCTCTACCCTCATATGGGCGCCCATCAGGTTGAAGATAAGATAGAACACCGTCTGGAAATCCCGTTCGTTCTTATTGCTCAAACGGTTGGAGATGCTGGCAAGATACGCTTTCAATCGAATCATTGCTCCCTCTACATCTCTATCATAAAGCATTTCCAGGAAATCACCCACCAGACTATTATTATCCAAAGATATTGGTGAAAGATAGTTAGGTGCAAGACTCTTAAGCATACCTATCTTTACCTCCCTGTTAGGATATTCCAGTGTATAACGATGCAGCATCGGATTATACTTCTTGATGGTGAGATAACCGCTCTGATAGAGCAAAGGAAGCGCAGAAGTCATCATTTCCGGCGAAACATCAAAGTCATCCACATCACATGATTTCTTCTCAATATCCATCACATTGACGTGATACTTCTGCAATGTCTTAATAAGATAAGACGGAGTGCCGGAGCCAAACCAATAAGGAGCAATCTTTCGTGCATTCAGCGCCTTTACCAGACTGAACGGATTGAAAACATCCTCTGATTTCTCACTGAAATGATAGCCGTCGTAGAATCTTGTCAGCTCTGCCAGGCATTCCTCATACGTCATGCCAAGGTCTTCTCCCAATGCCTCTATATCCGGTTTCATTTGAGTGGTAAGCTCCTTCTTGCTGATACCGCAGATAGCCGAATACTGGTCGAACATGCTGATATTGTCGAGGTTATTCAGCTCGCTGAAGATGCTGAGCTGCGAGAACTTAGTGATACCCGTAATGAAGGTAAACTCTAGGTATGGGTCGAGCTTTTTCAGAGGACTGTAGAAGTTCTGCATGATGCGGCGGAGGGGCTGCAGGTTCTTCTTCTCATGTACCACATCCAGCAATGGGGCATCATATTCATCGATGATGACAACCGCCTTTTCGCCCGTTTGCTCATAAGCACGCTTTACGATACCATCCAGTCTTTCATTAGGATATTTTTCACCTTCTCCCTTACCGTATAGCTTTTCATAGGGCAAAAGCTGTAGATTCAGATAACTGTTCAAGGCATCAGCATCAAAGTGCTTGGCACCGCTCATATCAAAATGAAGCACAGGATGCTTCACCCATTCCTTCTCATAATCAGCTATTGCCAATCCCTCGAAGAGTTCCTTTCTACCCTCGAAATAAGCTTGGAGAGTAGAGGCAAAGAGCGACTTTCCGAATCGTCTTGGACGACTCAGAAAGACATACGACATCTGCTTTTCTCTGAAATCCACGATATATTGGGTCTTATCTACATAGAGATAACCTTTCTCACGGAGTTTTTCGAATGTCTGTATCCCCACAGGGTATTTATTTACTATTTTTGCCATAATCTTACAAACTTTACGTTTTGCGCGGCTAAATTACAAAGAAAATCTGAATTAACCAAAGAAAATATCAAATAACTTAACTTTCACTTATCAAGAAATGAAAGGAGATAAGGAAGTACTATAAAGATAGCAAGAGGGTGTGCCATAACTTATGACGCACCCTCTATATACCTTACTAAAGTTTAGTAGTTTGTTTACGCCTGCAAAAGTACGACTTAATTCTCATTTGGCAAAAGGAAAGAGAGATAAAAAGGCGGAAATGTACGAAAACGATTGCGTAGCTTTTACAACAAAACCGAAACAAAAACACCTTAAATAAAAATAATAAGTGTATTTTTGCACCAACAAACTGAAAATAAAACTGAAAATAAAAATTATAATAAGTATAACAACCTAAAAGGTAAACAAATGAAAAGAAATCTACTAAGATTGGGGCTTCTCAGCCTGTTGCTTGTCTTTGCTTTCATCGCAAAGGCACAAAATGTCACTGCTGTTTGGGACTTTCAGAACAATCTTCCTGAAGGTATCAACACTGCAGCTAACTTTCAAGGTAAGGAGGGCGACCTCGCTTCTACCGTAGAAGGCATCACCATGCACGTCAACGCTACACAGGGTAAGTTGAAAGGCAGACCATCTGATGCACAGTTTAACGCAGGAACCATCCTGCAGATTCCAGTAAAATCAGCAAATGATGTTGTAACCGTAACAAGTTACCCAAACTACCACAACCTCACCGTAGGCGGAAAGGCTGCTACTGAAGACGTAACAGAATACAACGCAACATCAGCCGAAGTGGCTAAAGGATATGTAGAAGTTGTTGCAACAGGTCAAAGCTACCTTTATCAGATTAAGGTGGTACACGTAAGCGCCATCCAGGAGAAGGCACTCTACACTACCGACTTCACCGAGTGGAAAAAGATAGATGGCAAAACAGCCAACAACACTTTGGTAGACCTCAAAACTCTCTATAGTAAAGAGGCATTTACCATGACTCTCAATGGCGTTGAGATAAATCCAACAGGAACAAACACTAAGTTCGCTGATCGTACCGGTTATATGAAGACCCTAAAGTACACTGGCGAATACTCTACAGCCGAACCAAGCGCAGTAACCTCTCCATTGGCAAGCATCACCAAGATTACCCTCCACCAGGCTGCTACAGGTGGCACACGTGGTATCAAGGTATCTGTAAAGGGCGACGGCGATGCTGACTGGGTAACCATCCACAACGTATCCATTGTAACCACAAGCGGTGAAGATCTGACACTCGACGTAAACCGCACCAACTGCCAGATCAAGTTCGAGGGCTTTAAATTGGGCCAGAACGCATTTGTTACCGACCTCGCTATCTACGGAAATGTAGATATGAGCAAGACTCCAATGCTGGGCACTTTCAGCCTCAACGGCACCAAATATTCAGCCGTTGACATCTTCAAGGAAGACGCATCAGGCAAGCAGTTCGCTACCCTCCTCGTTTCAAAGAAGACAAACCTCATCAGCGAGACCAATCCGCTGAAAAACCTCGTTGCTGCAAACGGAACCATCAAGAGTACAACATATACTACCACCGGCGAAGGTGCAGACCAGAAGACCGTGGTAACCATCGTTGTAGAATCTAACAGAGATGAGGTAACTTACGAGCTCACCGTAGCCTTCAAACCAGACTTCACCCTCACCTATTATAATATAGACGGCACATCGGTGCTCGGAACCCAGAAGGTTGAGCAGGATGCAAACATCGAAAAATTTGCAGAAGGCATGGAAGAGAAGGTAACCGTATCCGAAGGCAAGAAATTCCGCGGTTGGGCTGGCGAACTGAAGAAAGACAGCAAGAAGTTCACCACCTCCTCTGTCATCACAGCAGATACCAAACTCTATGCACTCGTTACAGATATTGAGACCGCAAGTGAAACAGCCCGTTACGATTACGACCTCCAAAAGGAAGGATTCGACATCAACGACCACGAGGTCATCTCAGTAGAAGGCAACGGCAAATGGCATGATGCCACACACGGCTGGAGCTTCGAAGCTACCGACAAGCTCAAGGTTAAGATGGGCGGCAAGGGTTACATCAAGATGAACCTCTGCCAATATTCTAAGACAGGTAAGATTATCCTTCTCAATCCTAAGGGAAATGAAGTAAGTTCTATTGATGCAAAACCAACAAAGGACGGCAACCTCGGTATTCTCCAGAACGAATCTACCGAGAGCGGAGAATATACCCTCACTTTCGATGCAGATACTTACATCCACAGCCTCAGCATCGTAAACATGACAACTCCTGCTTACACACAGAACGGCAACTGGATGGAGGTAAAGGCTGGCGACGCACAGGGCTTCATCACAGCCCTCGAAATAGCAAACGGCAACAATGTTGAAACCAACGCTGCCCGCACATACATCTTCTTGCCTAACGGCACATACGATCTCGGAGACAAGTGTCTTACCCCAATCAGCGGTAACAACATCTCTATCATCGGCGAGAGCATGGACAACACCATCATCGTGAACAAGCCAGAGGTAGAGGGAATCGGTGTTACTGCAACATTGTTCAATACCAGCACAGGTCTCTACATGCAGGATCTCACCCTGAAGAATGCTTATCCATTCGACAAGAGCACCGGCCGTGCCGTCTGCCTCCAGGACAAGGGTACACAGACCATCTGCAAGAATGTGAAGATGCTTTCTTACCAGGACACTTACTACAGCAACAACAATAAGGGCCAGTACTACTTCGAAGGTTCAGATATCCACGGAATCGTAGACTTCATCTGCGGTGGTGGCGATGTATTCTTTAACAAGTGTACCTTGACATTGGAACCTGGTAAGGGTTCATACATCACAGCTCCTTACACAGACGGAACTGATTATGGTTATGTATTTGACGGATGTAAGATTGTAGGTTCAGCTACTGACAGCTTCACCTTCGGTCGCTCTTGGGGTGGAACAGCCAAGTGTGCATTCCTCAACACCATCCTCGACAAGAACGCAGCAGCCAACATTGCTTCAACCCGCTGGACAACAGATGGTATGAACGTGGTTGCCAAGAACTTCTTCGAGTACAACACTGTTGATGAGAACGGCAAGGTAATTTCTCCTGCTGAGAACATCGTGAAGTTTACAAAGGATAAGGAAGTTAGCGAGTACAACACTATCATCACTGCTGAGAAGGCAGCAGAGTTCAACCTCAACAAGGTATTTACCAACTGGAAGCCAGCCGACCTCGCTTCTAAGACCACAGCCACAGCGGCTACATTGGGCAACGACAAGCTTTCATGGACAGGTGATGCCCAGATGTATCTCGTAGCAAAAGACGGCAAGTTCTTCGCCCTGACCACAGAGAAGTCAGTAAACCTCAACGGCGAGAAGGGAACATTCACCGTACGTGCAGCCAACCAGATGGGAGGTTTCGGTGCAACAACCAATTCAGTAAGCACCGGCATCCGCAACATCACCTCAGCTACAGCAGCAGTCATCAAGACCGCCATTTATGCAGCCGACGGCACCCAGCTCTCAAATCTTCAGAAGGGTATCAACATCATTGTGAAGACCCTGGCAGATGGCAGCAAGAAGACAAGCAAGGTCATCGTAAAGTAAAGAAGCAGAGACCATAAGTAATTAGATTGACAGATAATATTCGGAGTGCAATATCCCCATCCTCTTTCAGAAGGGTGCCGGATATTGCACTTTTTTTGTTCCCTCAGCTTCTGAAACAGAAAAAACAGGAACTGAGAAAACAGACCGTCGAAATGTAAAAAACAGAGTATTTACGCAAAAACCTGTAAACGTTTACGTTATTTTTTACCCCCAATATACCTATATTCTCATATTTTTTATATACTTTTGCAACAAGAAAACCACGACTTAGCTATTGCTACGCATCTAGGTTGCCCCATCGGAGCCTTCGGGTTCCAAGAGGAACATCCCTTCAGCAAGCATCTGCTCAGAACTGGAATTCTACTTAAAAACATTAAATAAAAACATTAGAATATTAGTAATTTAGAATAAGTTTTATCTAAACCTAAAGTGTATGTCTGGTAAATACAAGAATCTTAGATTTGCGCTTGTTGCAGCTTCATTGGTTATGTCAGCTAATGGATATGCGCAAACAGTGATTAAGGGTAACGTAACCGACAATACGGGCGAGCCTGTTATTGGTGCTTCTGTCATTGAAGATGGAACAGCCAGCAACGGTGGTGTAACCGATATTGATGGTAACTTTACTATCACACTGAAAGGCAACAGTAAGAAAATCAAGGTTTCATACGTGGGTATGAAGCCTCAAGTAGTCAGCGTATCTGGCAAGTCTGTCATCAACATTAAGTTGGAAGACGACAACACCACCCTCAACGACGTCGTTGTAATCGGTTATGGTGCTGTCAAGAAGAAGGACTTGACCGGTGCTGTAGCTACAGTAGACAACAAGGCTCTGACACAGGTGCCTGTAGCTTCAGCTTCTGAGGCATTGACAGGTAAGATGCCTGGTGTACAGATTACAACAACAGAAGGTTCTCCTGATGCTGATGTAAAGATTCGTGTACGTGGTGGTGGTTCTATCACCCAGAGCAATGATCCTCTCTACATTGTTGATGGCTTCCCTGTAGAAAGCATCAGCGATATTCCTGCATCCGACATTGAGGATATTACAGTATTGAAGGATGCTTCATCTACGGCCATTTACGGTTCACGTGGTGCTAACGGTGTAATCCTCGTTACTACTAAGGGTGGTAAAGAGGGTAAGACCAGTGTGTCTTATAACGCATACTATTCTTGGAAGAAAATTGCCAAGAAGCTTGATGTACTGAGCGCTCGTGACTATGCTAACTGGCAGTATGAGTTGGCTAGCCTGCTGAATAAGGTTGAAGACAAGTACGAGCCTTATTTCGGAAGCTACGATGATTTGGACATGTACGACAATGTGGCTACCAATGACTGGCAGGATATCGTATACGGAAGAATCGGTCACACCTTCAACCACAACTTGAACATCAATGGTGGTACAGACAAAATGAAGTATGCTTTCAGCTATGCACGTATGGATGATAAGGCAATCATGCAGATGTCTAACTTCGTACGCGACAACCTCAGCCTGAAGCTGAATGCTAAGCCAACAAAGACCGTAACATTGGACTTCCAGGCTCGTTGGTCTAAGACCAAGATCAATGGTGGTGGTGCTAATGAGCAGAGTAGTACTTACAACACAGACAAGCGTCTGCGTTATGCTATCCAGTACACTCCATTCCCTGTTGCAGGCTTGTCTACAGATACGGATGATGATGACACAACCAACTCATCATTCTACAACCCTGTAACAAGCTTGAAGGACAACGATCAGAGAAGAGTGCGTACTACTTTCAATATGTCGGGTGCTTTCACTTGGGAGCTTTACAAAAACCTCAAGTTCAAGACAGAGTTCGGTTACGATACTTATAAGGTAGACACCAAAAGATATTATGGTACAACAACCTATTATATCCAGAACGTTCCATCTTCAGAGAATCAGGGTAAGCCAGCAATCACACTGACTAACCAGTATCGCACCAAGTTCCGTAACACCAACACCTTGAACTACGATTTCAAGGCTTTGTTTGGTAAGAACAGCAAACATAGCTTGAACGCTTTGCTCGGTGAGGAGTATATCATCACAAAGAATGAGACAATGACCAATACGGTTCATGGCTTCCCAAAGACGTTCTCTGCTAACGACTGCTGGAGACTGACTACTCAGGGTACTCCATTCCAGATTACCGACTTCTATGATCCAAATGACATTTTGAATTCATACTTCGGTCGTGTAAACTATGGCTATGATGACAAGTACCTTTTGAGTGCTACAGCCCGTGCCGATGGGTCATCAAAGTTCTCTGACGGCAACCGTTGGGGCTTCTTCCCATCAGTAGCTGCAGCTTGGCGTATTTCTTCAGAGTCTTTCATGAAGGGTACAGAAAAGTGGTTGGACGACTTGAAACTTCGTCTCTCTTACGGTACAGCAGGTAACAACAATATTCCTTCAGGCCTTCTGGTACAGGAATACGTAGCTAATTCATCAAGCTGGATTAATGGTTACAATTCTTATCTGGCACCATCTAAGACCATGGCCAACCCTGACTTGAAGTGGGAGACAACCGTTACTCGAAACATCGGTATCGACTTTACTCTCTTCAACAGCAAGTTGACAGGTAGCATTGATGGGTATTGGAACAATACCAAGGACCTTCTGATTCAGTATCCTGTAGCAGGTACAGGTTATGACTATCAGTACCGCAACATGGGTGAAACCCGCAACCAGGGTCTTGAGTTTGCACTGACATGGAATGCCATCAATAAGAAGAACTTCGGTTTGACTCTTGGTGCTAACATATCATTCAACAAGAACAAGGTTCTTTCATTGGGAGATATGGAATCAATCGACAACATCAGCACTCAATGGGCTTCTTCAGAAATCGATCAGGATTTCGTCATCAAGGCTGGCGAACCTATCGGACAGATTTGGGGCTACAAGAGCGCAGGTCGCTATGAAGTAAGCGATTTCGATATTGAGGCATCAAAGGCTCAGGGTAAATGGGTTTTGAAAGAAGGCATAGCCGACTGCAGCAACGTTTTGGGTACAAGCGTACGTCCTGGTAGCATGAAGATTGCAGAGACCAAGGCAGAGAAGACAGGTACTATCACAACTGCAGACCGTCAAGTGATTGGTGATACAAACCCAACACATACAGGTGGTTTCAATATCAATGCACGTGTTTACGGTTTCGACTTGACAGCCAACTTCAACTGGAGCGTAGGCAACGACGTATACAACGCCAATGCCATCGAGTATACCCAGACTTCAAAATATCAGTATCGTAACCTCATCGATAAGATGGCTGGCGGTTCACGCTGGACTAACATCGATGCAAACGGTAACTTGCTAAACTGGGATAATGCAGAAGAATTAGCTGCACTCAATGCCAACACAACGATGTGGTCACCATACACAGGTAAGTATGTCTTGACAGACGCTTATGTAGAGGATGCATCATTCCTCCGCTTGAGCACATTGACTTTGGGTTACACCCTGCCTGAGAATCTTACCAAGCGTGCAGGAATCAACAGTCTGCGCTTCTATGTAACCGCATACAATGTATTCTGCATCACCAACTACTCAGGTTTTGATCCAGAAGTATCAGCCATCCGCAAGACCAACCTGACCCCAGGTGTTGACTACTCAGCATATCCTAAGAGCCGTCAGTTTGTAATCGGTATGAACCTCAACTTCTAACAAATAAAAGACTATAAAAATGAAAAAATCATTATATATTTCATTTCTTTGTGCAGCAACATTGATGTCTTCGTGTGATTTGGAGGCTCCAACACAGTCTTCTATTACAGAAGAAACAGTCTTCTCTACCGAGGCACTTGCTGATGCTGCCGTTATGGGTATCCACCAGTCTTTTGGTGAGACCAACTCATATCGTGGTCGCTTCATTCCATATTATGGAACCAATACCGACTGCGAGATTTTCAACAACTATGCCGGTGTGAGCGACCCATCTACCGATAAGGAAGCATCATTGGCTTGCTATTCAGCCTCTTCTACCAATACATACATGAACACAAGTTCAAACGCTTGGGCAAAAATGTATGAGGGTATTGAGCGTGCCAACAAGGCTATCGTTTCTATCCAGAAATATGGCAATATTGACACCAATAAGAATATGGCCCAGCTCTATGGCGAGTTGCTTTCATTGAGAGCATTTATCTACTTCGACCTGGTAAAGGCATGGGGCGATGTTCCTTATCGCTTTGAGCCTAACACCTCAGAGACAGTATATCTGCCAAAGACTGACCGTGTTACCATTCTCAAGAAATTGATAGAGGATTTGGAGACTGCTGAGAATTATCTCGGCTGGCCTAACGAAAACTCTTATACCAAGTCAACAGAACGTGTCAGCAAGTCTTTTGCAAAGGGTCTCCGTGCCCGTATCGCACTGTTCCTTGCTGGTAAATCTGAGTGGCCAAACGAAGGTCTCCGTTATAATCTTCAGGATGAGAACGAGCGCAATCAGATGTACACCATTGCAAAAGATGAGTGCGTAAGCATCATCAATCAAGGCTGCAACAAATTGGGCACAAAATTCGACGAGAACTTCCGCAACCTCTGTAAAGAGGATGTTACAGCTGGTAAGGAGTCAATCTATGAGCTTCCTTTCTCAGACGGTCGTGGTCGTGTACTTTACACCTGGGGTGGCAAGCACAAGACTGCAGATAGCTGGACAAAACTGCCAAAGGGTGGTGTGAACGGCCCTACCCCTACTCTCTGGTATGATTTTGACAAAGACGATGCTCGCCGCAACGTTACCTGTCTTCCATATACATGGGATGAAGGTGTGAAGACTATCTCAGGTAGTTCTGGCGGTGGATGGAGTTTTGGTAAGCTTCGCTTTGAGTGGATGAAACGTAAGGTTACTTCTACCAATGACGACGGTATCAACTATCAGGTTCTTCGCTACGCAGATATCTACCTGATGGCTGCCGAAGCAGAGAATGCCCTCAATGGTCCTGCTAATGCAAAGCAATATCTGATGCCAATACTCAACCGTGCTTATCCTTCAGCCAAGGTTAGCACCATCTTGAACGAAGCATCTACCAAGGAAAGTTTCCAGCTTACCATCGAAGACCAGCGCAAGTTTGAGTTCGCTGGTGAAGGATTGCGCAAGCTCGACCTTATGCGTTGGGGTAAGTTAGGAAGCACTCTTGCAAAAACCAAGGAAAAGATGACCCAATTGGCCAACCGTACAGGAATCTATGCCAACTACCCTAAGAAACTCTACTTCAACGAGGGCTTGGGTGCAGCAAGCACAGATGCTGACAGCTACGAGGTTTATGGCTTGGAAGCAGGACAGACTGATGCAGAGGGCAAGTCTCTTTACGAAAGCAGCACCAACTGGTTTACCTATAGAGAGCACGTTGACGGTGAGAGCAAGGATGACAATAAGAGCGTTACTGACAACAATAACAAGATTGACAAGTATCTGAACTATCTCTACATCAACAATCCAGACGAGAAGATGTTCTGGCCTATCTGGAAGGTATTCATCGATGGTAGCAACGGCTTGCTCAAAAACGATTATAATTATTAATCCATTCAAGAAGAAAAGATTATGAATATTATAAAGAAATTAACTTATATCTTAGCTCTTGCTGCGGTACTCTTTACCGCAGCAGGATGCTCAGACCCAGATGATGAGTTGACAAGCGTAGAATACGACCGACTCTTCAAGCCTACAGCTGTAGAGGCTAAGGTACAGAACAAGACTAATGTACAAATTACCTGGGAATGTTTGTCTAAAGCAGACAGCTACACCATTCAGTTGTTTGCTGACGATGCTGATATGAAGTTTGAAGGAACTCCAACCTATGAATATACAGACGTAACAACAGTTCCTTATCTCATTACAGGTCTTTCTGGCGAAACTACCTACTCTATCCGTATCAAGGCTATAGGTAGTTCCAAGGAATCTCATTGGGCGGAAGCCTCTGTTACAACAGATGCTGAGCAGATTTTCGAAACCGTTACTGATGATGATATCACTGCAAAGAGCGTAACATTGAAGTGGACTCCAGGTTCAGAAGTTACTACCATTGCTATTACAGGCGGTAAGGAAGAGACTTATACACTCTCTGATGAGGAGAAGCAGAATGGTACAGCAACCATTACAGGTCTGAACTACGAAACCAAGTATACATTCACTATTTTGAATGGCACCAAGGCTCGCGGTAAGGTTTCTGTAACCACCATGCCAAACTATACTCCTGCTTATCCAGGTGCTGATCTTCAGGCATTGATTGATGCAACAGAAGAGGGCGGTACAGTAATGTTGCTTCCTGCAAAGGACGGTTCTACTAACGAGTTTATCTACACAGGAACCGATGGTGCTGAAACAACCAAGGAGTTGACCATCAGCAAGAACATATCCATCAAGTGTCTCGGTACAAAGCCTGTCAAGGCTCGTATCAAGTTTGTACTCGACGGAGCTACTGGCTTCACTACAGAAAACATCCAGTTTGAAGGTGTTACTGCAGATGCTCTGATCAAGGGTGTGAACTGCTCAGGAACAATCAACGTCAACAATATCGAGGTTAGCGGATATGGCAACTTCTTTACAGAACCTGGCGAGAATGTTTACGAGGTGGCTGAGCTCAATATTACCAACAGCTATTTCCACAACATGTGCGCAGGCAAGCGCTTTATCGACTCTCAGAAGAAGAAGGGCGCTATCTTGAAATTGAACATGAATCACTGTACCGTAGCTAACTCTTGCAATGGTTCTGATTTCATCCGTTTCGACTACAATGCCAAGCAGCCTATCGTCATCAACTTCGAGAACAATACCCTCTATAAGGTAGAAGCTACAAATAAGGGTTTATTCTACGTTCGTTCTAACAAGGCAGGCGACAAGTTCTTCACAGCAAACATCAAGAACAACGTATTTGCAGAAATGAGCGCAGACGTATTCTTCAGCAAGGACCCAAAGACAGACAACCTCGTATTCAGTAACAACAACTACTACAATGCTGCTACCTTACAGCAAAACCCTGACGGAGGTGCAGGTAAGGTATTCGATACAGAGGGCATTAATCTTGATCCTGGTTTCAAGAACGTTGCTACTGGTGACTTCACTATCACCAACGAGACATTGGTTGACAAGAATATCGGTAATATCAAGTAATATATGACCAAACATTTGAAGAAATATAATATCCCTTAATCATTAAAGGCTGTATCTTCAGGCATTGTCCTTCTGATACAGCCTTTTTTCTTTATACAGCTTCTCCCAAAACGGCGAAGACTGGTTCCTCCACTTCCAGGATAAGCACGCTTATGGTCGTGTGGTTCATCTGCAACTAGCCAAATGGGTAAACGACTGGCTCTATGTTCGCTATGTAGGCAACGTAATCAATTGGACAAACAACATCGTTTCAAACACTGGTGCTGTATGGTCTAACCTGTCAAAGACTGGCGTTCCAACATTCCAGAACAATGTATACTTCAACTGCGCTAAGCTCAATGTAGCAGACGTAGAGGGTAAGACTAACATGTTTGCTGACGAGGCAGGTAAGGTAGAAGACCCAGAGTACAAGGATGCCGCTAAGGGCGACTTCACTATCGGTAACGAGAGGGTTAAGAAGCTCGGTGTTGGTGACCCAAGATGGTAATCACCTAAAAACATGGATATATTTAAATAAAGAGGGTGTGTCATAAGTCTATGGCGCACCCTCTTTTATGTTATTTATTGCAT
>OGFW01001995.1_pt1 | contig 13864 bp, 8 predicted proteins | sample 1570991 | NCBI WGS metagenome assembly OGFW01 (sample SAMEA2582074, study PRJEB24529) | metagenome | biome: Human gut stool | place: China | collected 2011
TTTTAAATCAATAAGGAGTTGATTCATTTTTTTACTCTTTTCTTTAAATAGCTAAACAAGAAATTTTTTTCTGCTGTGTTTAGTCCGAAGATTAAAATGACACAGATTAATACCATTTCTAAAATGATGGATTGTCCAATAAATTCCAATAAAGAATAACTGCGGGTGGTATCTGATATATAGATGATACCTAATAGCAGGCCAAACACCACGCCGACATTCACTAAATATGAGACAAATTCTTTTTGGTTAAATTTAATTTTTTTATTAATAAAATATAATCGATAGATTTGTGAGATGACCATCGTACTAAATTTACCCACAAAGGCAAATACTGGATTATAGCCTAGTGTGAACAAATAATAAGCCAATGGTACCGTACAAAGATCAATTAACGCGACGATGATATTGTATTGTTTTACGGTGGATGTGCCAATGGCTAATGCGCTCATCCAAAATGCCCCAGCCATCGCACTGATTAATAAGCAAGCAATAATAGCTTGTACAAGTTGTTCAGTATATTGTGGAAGATGATCACCTAACCAAAATGTCAGTAAGGTATGGGTGAAATACAATACAGGAGCCGAGAGAATCGCCATTAAATAAAGTGAATATTTTGAAATACCAAGAATTAATTGGCGATTGCGATCGTAATCTTTTGCGGCATAAGACTGAACCAACTGCGGATTAGCTGCCATTTGGAAATTATTTACAAAGCTATAAACGGCACCTTCTACCTGAGTCGCAATAGCGACAGCTGCATTGACTGCGACACCAAAGAATAAGTTAGATACCATATTCAAGCCTTGTGTTGAACCCACATAAGCGATTTGCCCCATAAGCATCCAACCGGAAAAACTCACCATTTCTTTGGTTTTGCTTAAATCTTTATATAAACGGAAACGTGCGGCTTCTTTGAAATAATATTTAGTGAATAACACATAAAGGGAGAGCACGATTAAACTGACTGAAAGCAATAAGCAACCATAAGTAATCAACTTATCGTAATGTGTGATATGACTTAAGATAAAGACAGAGGTCAGTTTTAAGATGGTTTCACCTAATCCCAACCACGCATAGAATCCCATTTTCTCGTGTGCAACAATCATGGCATTGAATGGCACCTTGATGATTTCAACAAGGGCAATAATTAATGCTAATTGGTAAACGATATTTGCAGCTTGCAAGCGTTCAGCGGGGATCACCAATTTGTGATTTAAAAACCATAAACCGACGGTTTCAGCTAACACGAATACGATAAAAATAATGAGTAGGTGATTTAAGATACTAATATTAAAGACTTTATTGACACGTTGAATGTCATTTGAGGCTTTTTCTACGTTAATAAAACGCTGTGTGGTGGCGGTCATTGTGCCATTAAAAAAGGAAAATAAGACCACAACGCCCATCACAATGTTGTAGATACCAAAATCTTCTACTCCCAAAACCTGTAATACCACACGAGAGATATACAGCATGGCTCCCATGTTGAAAAGCATTCGGATGTAAAGAAATAGTGTATTTTTGGCAATGGTTTTATTTGACATTGTGAGAATGAAATTAGAAAAATTGGAGGAATTATAGGGGGGATTGGGATGTGTAGCAAGCCTTGAGAGACTTCTTATAAGTTCAATTGTATTTAGTAAAAAAAGAAAAGGCTAAATATAAATTTAGCCTTTTGTTATTTAGACGATGCAGACAGCCAAATCCAATTGCTTGTTATGGAATTGATGCAATGTGCCACGATGGCCCACACTCAGAATGATCATATTGGGTAACCGCTCTTTAATTGTTTTATAAAGGTGATACTCTGTTGGCTCATCGAGTGCTGATGTGGTTTCATCCAAAAAGACGACTTCAGGTTTCGTCAGTAAAATCCGAATAAATGCCACACGTTGTAGTTCACCCGGTGACAAAATTGCTTGCCAATCATTATCCATATCAAGGCTATGAAGATATTTATCCAAACAACAATCAGCCAGTGTTTTTTCCAATTCAGGATGATAAGGATCGATATCTGGATAGCAAATCGCTTCACGTAGCGTACCTTGTGGCATATAAGGACGCTGCGGTAAGAATAAACTGGTCACACAAGGATGTTCCACCAGACCAACAGTCTCAAAAGGATAAATCCCCGCCATCGCTTTTAATAGCGATGTTTTCCCTGTGCCAGATGGACCTTGAATTAATAAAGCATCACCATTTTTTAACTCAATATTTAAGTTATTAAGCAACAATCTGCCTTGGTCATCTTTAATACCAAAATTTGATAACGCTACACGGTTAGAACATTTCATGGGGTGATGAACCTCTAAATGATCTAATTCATCCAATTTAGTCATAAAACCATAAAGACGATTTAAGCGCGCTTGGTAGAGAGTAAATTCTTCATAGAACAAACGGAAGAAAGAAAGTGCGGTCATTAATCGGTTAAATGCTTGCACAGTTTGGTGCATATCGCCCAGTTTGATTTGTCCAGTGAAAAAACGAGGTGCTTGCAGCATTAACGGTAAGAGTTTTGCAACGCGCGTGACACTTCCATTAAAGCCGTCTAATCCCAACATTCTCAATACAATTGCCCAACGGTTATGAATGATTTGAGCAAATTTGTTTTTCAATAAATGTTGTTCTTGCAATTCACCTTGATAGAAAGCGATACTTTCCGCATTATCTCGCACTCGAATCAAAGAATAACGGTAGTCACCATTAAGTTTTTCTTTGTTAAAGTTCAACTTGATCAAAGGGTGACCAATCCATACAGACATTAATGTTGCCAGGATAATAAAGGCGTAAATAAAGAAGACAACACCTTTTTCGATATTTAATCCAAAAAGACTTAATACGCCTGAGAGAGACCAAAGGATGATAGTAAATTCAATGGTGGTCAGAACAGAATTAATCATGCCACGTACAATAGTGACAGTGCTACTGATGAATTCACGAGCATCTTGTTCAATACGTTGGTCAATATTATCGGGTAGCTCTTTTTCGTATTTAAGACGATAGTATTTTTTATTTTCTAACCATCGTTTAACTAGGACTTTATTTAGGCTTTCCAACCAACGAATTTCAAATACTTGTTGCAAGAAATAATCGGCGATAGAGTGGATAACTTGTACCAATACTAAGAGGGCATTTAGTTTTGCAAAGAACCAAAACTTATCCGCATCTAATTCCTGCATGGAGCTATAAAGCCCATTATAGAAAAAAGAGTTGAGCACGCTGAAGCGCACTTCTAGCAAAATCATCGTAAACAATACCAGTAGCATAAGGATGATTTTGATGCTGTTACGACGATTAATCGAAGGGGATGCAATATGCCAAAACTTCTGACCGAATGTAGTTTGTTTTAGTGCTATCATCACCACGCTAAAGCATACAATCACCCAGAAAAGTGCGGTCAAAATCCAGCTTAAACTTGAGTTAAGTTCAGTTTGCCAATTCATTGATTATCCATAAAGTAAAAAACGAAAAAAAGGGCGAAATGATTCGCCCTCGTATTGTGCGCTCAATTAAAACTCAACTTTCGTGTTGAAGATAAATTCACGTCCATAACCTAATGCAACAGGGATTAACGTGTTTGTTGCGTTACCAGAGGTAGATGGATAGTAAGTTTTATCTGTTAAGTTTTTACCGTTAAGTTGGAAAGACACTTTTTTGCCAGAGATTTTGGTATCGTAAGCAATAAAGGCATCATATACCACGGCATGAGGTAATTTGTATGCTTTTGTGTAATCACTGTTATAAGCATGCCAAGAACCTAAATAACGAGCACCACCACCAACGCGGATGTTACCAAAATCAAATTCACCTACGTTATAAGCTAAGAATAGAGAAGCTTGATGTTTTGGTACACCTGAAAGTTGTTGATTTACCGCATCAGGATAAAGCTCATTTTCAAGTGATTTTACTTTGGTGTAGGTATAGTTAGCTGCTACGCTTAGACTATCCGTAATTTGACCATTAAGATCAAATTCCACACCACGAGAACGTTGTTTGCCGACGATATTTAATTGTGCATTTGAACCCGAACCAACGGCTTCTGCCACATTACGTTTGGTGATATTGAATAATGCAAGTGTCGCGTTGAAGCCAGAGTTTTCGTATTTTGCACCAATTTCAAAAGATTTACCTTGTTCTGGTTTTAAATCTCCGCTAACAGGTGTTGCCACACTCATTTGTGGACGGAAAGACTCAGAGTAGTTTGCAAAGGTCGCAATATGTGGCGTAAATTTATATACAGCACCTAATTGATACAATAATTTACCATCGTGTTGATCGGTATTTCCGGTTTTTGTTAGATTTTGACCTTTTTTACAGTTTGCTGCATTTAAGCAGTGACGTCCTGCAAATTGATCAAAGTACTCATAACGTAAACCACCTGTCATGATAAAGTTATCTGTAAAGTAAGCGGTATCTTGGATATAAACACCAACGGTTTTTAGATGGTTATATTGGTAAGCGTTGCCGTTACCATTTTTATGTTCTGCAACAGGATTAGTATAGAGTGGATTATCAATATTGATATCTGACTTTGTAATGCCTTGGTTATAAATAGGTCCAATATCGCGGATATTACGCATGACATCTACACCAGCTACAAAACGGTTAGCAATATCACCAATACCAAATTCACCAACGATATTTAATGTACCGCTATGAACACGTTGATCGCCTTGTTGCTGTTCAATCGCACGGCGGGCTGTACGAGTTTTCGCGTTAATATTTGTAATACGAGCTTGATTGTAGAAATATTTGTAACGAGCATAGCTATAACCCACATTTAATTTCCAACCGTCACTCAATTTGTGTTCGATTTTGAAATCAATGTTATCGGTTTTTGCCGTAGTTTCATTATTTGGTTCATCTAAACGACGCGATACTGGAATATCCGGTAAGGCATTGGTCGCGGTTAAAAGATTAGTACCACGCTCAAATGGCTCAAGAATATCTTTGTGTTCATAAGAAAGAAGCACTTTAGTTTTATCATTTTCCCAAGAAAGTGATGGCGCATAAGTCGTATTTTTTAATTTGCCAAAATTACGCCAGTAGTTTTTTTCTTGTTTGTCATAGATAAAGCGGTAAGCAAAACCATTTCCTAAACCGCCAGTGAAATCTAATTGTGTTCCCCACAGGCTATGATTACCTAAAGTTCCTCCGATAACATAGCGTGGTGTTTGTTGTGGTTTTTTAGTAATGATATTAACCACACCACCTGGATCTTGAATACCATAAAGTACAGATGCAGGCCCTTTTAACACTTCAACGGTTTCAGTTGTCGCACTAAAGTTTTTTGCTGGGCCAGCTTGTAAACCGTTACGCATAATTGAGTTGTCACGGTTTCCACCAAAACCACGTTTTTGGATGGCATCAAACATACCTCCTAGCGTATTGGCTTGGCTTACACCACTGACGTTATAAAGCGCATCAATGAGTGATTCAGGTTTACGATCTTCTAATAATTTAGTCGAAAGGATATTGACAGTATTTGGCGTATCGAATACAGGCACTTCAGCTTTTGATACGACGGATGTCCCTGTCGTTTGATAACCATTTTGTTTAATTCCCGTATCTTGAACGTTAATTTGCTCAAGCGTCTCGGTGTTTGTATCTACGGTTTGCTCAGTTTCTGCAAACGTAGAAATGGAAAAACTGGTTAAAAGTGCGGTTGAAATGAGGCTTAATTTAAAATTCATAATCGCTATCCCGATAGATAATAAAAGAGGCGCAAGTATAGCGAAAACGTTTTCGTTGATCAATGAAAATTATTTTCATTTGTACGAGTGATTCGTTCAGAAAGTATCCATTCAAATTAAGTAGGGGATAAAAAGAAAAAATCCCAAGCTAAAAAGCTTGGGATTGCAATATGGTGCGACTAGCTGGACTCGAACCAGTGACCCCCACCATGTCAAGGTGGTGCTCTAACCAACTGAGCTATAGTCGCGTAAAATATGTGGCAGATGATAAACAGTTTTAATGATGAAAACAAGGGGATTTGTTTTAAGTTAAATTTAGCTGCTAAAAAAATAACCAAAATTTGTTGCAAAAACTCTCAGTGCTTGTTTTGATTTTGTGGTGGTTTAAGCGTATAATGCGCGACGGTTTTTATCTCGGATGAGCCGAAATTAAAAAAGCTTTTTTAAATTGTAACCATTTGTGGAGTTTAGATAATGTCTAGAAAATTAAGAAGAACGAAGATTGTATGTACAATGGGTCCAGCTACAGACCGCGATAACAATCTTGAAAAAATTATCGCAGCAGGCGCTAATGTTGTACGTATGAACTTTTCTCACGGTACACCAGATGATCATATTGAGCGTGCTGAGCGTGTTCGTTCGATCGCGAAAAAATTAGGTAAAACCGTGGCAATTTTAGGTGACTTACAAGGTCCTAAAATTCGTGTTTCTACTTTTAAAGACGGCAAAATTTTCTTAAATGTTGGCGATAAATTTATTCTTGATGCGGAATTACCAAAAGGTGAGGGTAATCAAGAAGCTGTTGGTTTAGACTATAAAACTCTTCCACAAGATGTTGTTCCTGGCGATATTCTTTTATTAGATGACGGCCGTGTTCAATTAAAAGTCCTTTCTACTGATGGTGCAAAAGTATTTACTGAAGTGACAGTTGGTGGTCCATTATCAAACAATAAAGGGATCAACAAATTAGGCGGTGGTTTATCTGCAGATGCATTAACTGAAAAAGATAAAGCAGATATCATCACAGCTGCACGTATCGGTGTAGATTACTTAGCGGTATCTTTCCCTCGTTCAAGTGCAGATTTAAACTATGCGCGTGAATTAGCAAAACAAGCAGGTTTAGACGCGAAAATCGTTGCTAAAGTTGAACGTGCTGAAACAGTCGTTGATGAAGCAGCAATGGATGATATCATCCTCGCTTCTGATGTAATTATGGTTGCGCGTGGTGACTTAGGTGTTGAAATTGGTGACCCAGAATTGGTTGGCGTACAGAAAAAATTAATTCGTCGTTCACGTCAATTAAATCGTGCGGTTATTACTGCAACTCAAATGATGGAGTCAATGATCAGCAACCCAATGCCAACTCGTGCAGAAGTGATGGACGTGGCAAATGCGGTATTAGATGGTACTGACGCGGTAATGCTTTCAGCAGAAACTGCAGCAGGGCAATATCCAGCTGAGACTGTGGCGACAATGGCTCGCGTATGTTTAGGTGCAGAAAAAATGCCAAGCATCAATATTTCTAAACACCGTTTAGATCGTGAATTCAGAGATATTGAAGAATCTGTAGCGATGTCAGCAATGTACGCAGCAAACCACTTAAGCGGTATTGCAGCAATCATTACATTAAGCCACTCTGGTCGTACACCATTATTAATGTCACGTATTAGCTCAGGTTTACCAATCTTTGCACTTTCTCGTGTTCAAGAAACCTTAAACCGTTGCGCATTATACCGTGGTGTAACACCAGTTCATTTTGATGGTGAATCTCGTAGCGCTGCAGGTGCAAAAGCAGCGATTAACCTATTAAAAGAAAAAGGTTATTTAGTTTCAGGTGATCTTGTTTTATTAACACAAGGTGATGAATCAGAAGGTACAACTAACGTTTGTCGTACTTTAACTGTTGAATAATCAACATGCCTGAATGAAAAAGAGCGGTGGATTTTTCCACCGTTTTTTTATGTCTAAAATATTGAAAATATTGACCGCACTTTTTTCTTAAAACCACCTCGTATTTGCGGTATCATAAGCACAGTTTTTTAGTTTAAATTGAAATCCTTATGGCATCACAACGACAAATCCAATCTCCAGATCAGAAAACTGAACAAGTTAGCATCCCGCCTCACTCCACTGAAGCCGAACAAGCAGTACTTGGTGGCATTATGTTGAGTAATCAGCATTGGGATGGTATTGCAGAAAGAGTGATCGCTGAGGATTTTTATACTTTTGCGCATAAAGCAATCTTCCAAACCATGGAAGAATTAATGCGCAACCAAACGCCAATTGATTTAATCACTCTTGATCAAGCCCTTAAAGCGAAAGGTATTAGCGATTCTGTAGGCGGTTTTGCTTATCTCGCTGATCTTTCTAATAACACCCCAAATGCCATTAATATTTTGGCTTATGCTGAAATCGTACGTGAAAAAGCGATTTTGCGTGAGCTTATTGCTGTGGGAAATCGTATCGCAGAAAATAGCTATTCTCCGAAAGGCAAAGACATCAAAATGGTGTTGGATGAAGCTGAAAGAGAAGTGTTTGCTATTGCTGAAAAACGCAGTTCTTCAACAGAAGGACCACAAAATGTGATCAGCGTGTTGGAAAGTACTATTGCTCGAATTGATACCTTAAGTAAGCTTGAAAATCATAGCGGTGTGACAGGGGTCACAACAGGCTTTATTGACTTAGATAAGAAAACAGCAGGTTTACAGCCTTCAGACCTCATCATTGTTGCGGCACGTCCTTCTATGGGTAAAACCACGTTTGCGATGAACCTTTGTGAAAATGCCGCCATGGCAAGTGATAAGCCTGTGTTGGTATTCAGTTTAGAGATGCCTGCGGAACAAATCATGATGCGTATGATTGCCTCTCTTGCTCGCGTGGACCAAACCAAAATTCGTACTGGTCAAAATTTGGATGAAACGGAATGGAGCAAAATTGCCAGCGTGTTTGGGATGTTTAAGCAAAAAAATAATCTTTATATCGATGATTCATCGGGTTTAACTCCAATAGAATTGCGTTCTCGCGCACGTCGTGTGTATCGCGAAAATGGTGGATTGAGCATGATTATGGTGGACTACCTTCAATTAATGCGCGCACCCGCATTTTCAGATAACCGTACCTTAGAGATCGCCGAGATTTCTCGTTCTTTAAAAGCATTAGCGAAAGAATTAGAAGTCCCCGTTGTAGCTCTTTCCCAGCTTAACCGTACGTTGGAACAACGTGCAGATAAACGCCCAGTAAACTCGGACTTGCGTGAATCAGGCTCTATTGAGCAGGATGCTGACTTGATTATGTTTATTTATCGTGACGAAGTGTATAACGATAATTCTGAAGATAAAGGGGTTGCTGAAATCATTATTGGTAAACAACGTAACGGTCCGATTGGTCGTGTACGTTTAGCATTTAACGGTCAATTCTCACGCTTTGATAACCTTGCCGAACAGCGTGAATACAGAGATGATTATTAGGCAAGAGATAACGGATTAGAAAAATGAACGTAAAACCGGCAACAGCGAAAATCAGTTCGCTTGCCTTAAAACATAATTTACAAGTTATTAAAGAAAAAGCGCCACATAGCAAAATTATTGCCGTGGTAAAAGCAAACGCATATGGTCATGGCGTGGTATTTGTTTCATCTGCTTTAGAAAGCATGGTAGATTGCTTTGCCGTAGCGCGTTTAGAAGAGGCGTTATCGTTACGCTCTAACGGTATTATCAAACCGATCTTATTACTAGAAGGATTCTTTGATGAAAAAGACTTACCGATTATTGCGGTAAATAACATTGAAACGGTGGTACATAACCGTGAACAGCTTGAAGCATTAAAACGAGCTGTGGTACCAAGTCCAATCAAAGTTTGGTTGAAGATTGATACTGGTATGCACCGTTTAGGTGTGTCACTTGATGAAGTGGATTATTTTTATCAAGAGCTGAAAAAACTCCCTCAAATTCAACCTCACTTAGGTTTTGTGAGTCATTTTAGCCGTGCTGATGAGTTAGATTCAGATTACACTCAAGTTCAGTTAGATCGTTTTCTTCAAGCCACAAAAAATAAAGAGGGAGAGCGAACCATTGCCGCATCAGGTGGGATTCTATTCTGGCCAGAAGCACATTTAGATTGTATTCGCCCAGGGATTATTATGTACGGCATTTCACCAACGGATACTGTCGGTGCTGAATTTGGTTTAACTCCTGTGATGAACTTAACTTCTTCATTGCTTGCGGTGCGCGAACATAAAAAAGGTGAACCTGTTGGCTATGGTGGCATTTGGACCAGTCCGAAAGATACCAAAATTGGTGTTGTCGCTATTGGATACGGTGATGGATATCCGCGTGATGTGCCAGAAGGTACGCCAGTTTATCTAAATGGTCGTATTGTTCCTATTGTCGGTCGCGTCTCAATGGATATGCTAACGGTAGACTTAGGCGAAGATAGCCAAGATAAAGTAGGTGATGAAGTGATTTTATGGGGTAAGGAATTACCAATTGAAACGGTAGCTAAATACAGTGGTATTTTAAGCTATGAATTGATTACAAAATTAACCCCTCGTGTTATAACAGAATATGTCGATTAATTGTTTTTGCAAGAAAGCAAAAATGTAAAGAATTCAATTTTTAAAAGGAAATATTCATGAAAAACATTAACCCAACCAATACACAAGCTTGGAAAGCACTTGAAGCTCATCAATCTCAGCTGGCTAATACCACGATTGCTGATTTGTTCAAACAAGAACAAAATCGTTTTAATGATTATTCTTTAACTTTTGAAAATCAAATCTTAGTAGATTTTTCAAAAAATAAAATTAATCAAGAAACTCTCAAATTGCTTCGTCAATTAGCCAAAGAATCTGCATTAGATGAAGCGATTAATGCTATGTTTACAGGCGAGAAAATTAATCGCACAGAAAATCGAGCTGTATTACATACCGCACTTCGTAACCGTTCAAATACACCTGTCTATGTAGATGGCAAAGATGTGATGCCAGAAGTGAATGCCGTATTAGCGAAAATGAGTGCGTTCTGTGAGCGTGTGATTTCAGGTGAATGGAAAGGTTATACGGGAAAAGCGATTACTGATGTGGTGAATATTGGTATCGGTGGTTCAGACTTAGGCCCTTACATGGTGACTGAAGCGCTTCGTCCTTATAAAAATCACTTGAATATGCACTTTGTTTCAAACGTGGATGGAACCCATATCGCTGAAACGTTGAAAAAAGTAAATCCTGAAAACACACTTTTCTTAGTGGCCTCTAAAACCTTTACCACCCAAGAAACTATGACCAATGCAAATTCTGCACGCGATTGGTTATTAGCGGCAGCGAAAGATAACAGCGCGGTGGCAAAACACTTCGCCGCACTTTCTACCAATGGTAAAGCGGTAGCAGAATTTGGTATTGATACTAATAATATGTTTGAGTTCTGGGACTGGGTTGGTGGCCGTTATTCTTTATGGTCTGCAATCGGTCTTTCTATCGCACTTTCAATCGGCTTTGATAATTTTGAAGCGTTATTAAGTGGTGCGCATGAAATGGATAAACATTTCCGTACTGCGCCATTAGAAAAAAATATTCCAGCTACATTAGCGTTAGTCGGTTTATGGAATACCAATTTCCTCGGTGCACAAACTGAGGCAATTTTACCTTATGACCAATATTTACACCGTTTTGCGGCTTATTTCCAACAAGGCAATATGGAATCAAACGGTAAATATGTCGATCGTAATGGCGATGTTATCCGTGATTATCAAACCGGCCCAATTATTTGGGGGGAACCGGGTACAAATGGTCAGCATGCGTTCTATCAATTGATTCACCAAGGTACGATGTTAATTCCTTGTGACTTTATCGCGCCGGCACAAAGTCATAATCCATTAGGTGATCATCACAGCAAATTGTTATCAAACTTCTTTGCACAAACTGAAGCACTTGCTTTCGGAAAAACCAAAGAAGAAGTTGAAGCAGAGTTTGTGAAAGCGGGTAAATCGTTGGATGAGGTAAAAGACATTGTGCCATTTAAAGTCTTTACCGGTAACAAACCGACCAACTCTATTTTAGTGCAAAAAATTACACCATTTGTTCTTGGCGCATTAATTGCGATGTATGAACACAAAATTTTTACACAAGGTGTGATTTTCAATATCTTTAGTTTCGACCAATGGGGCGTGGAATTAGGTAAACAATTAGCGAATCGAATTCTTCCTGAATTGGCAGATAAAGAGAAAGTCTCAAGCCATGATAGCTCAACTAATGGATTGATTAATCAATTCAAAGCATGGCGATAATATAAAGTAAAAAGAGCTGTCAAAATTGACCGCTCTTTTTTATTTTAATCAAACTGATTTAACTTTCCACATACAGCCTACGCTGATAAAAATTAATGCTACAGCGACATAAAAAACAGAGTTGTAATGCCAAATTTCCGCAATAATACCCGCAATAGGTCCTCCGATAATCCAACTACTTTTTGCTGCATTACTAAATAAGGTGGTGGCAGTGCCCATTTTAGTCGGCATTAAGTCTTGGAAATACACCATGCCAATGGTAGCGGTAATACCGATAAAAATCGCGTTAAGCATTTGTAATCCGATAAGCTGCCACGTTTGCTCAGCGAATAATAAGCTTGAATAGAAGGCGAGCCCTGAAACTAAAGCAATCATCATTAAGCGTTTTTTACTGAAGTATTGGGTGAGATAACCCGCTAATATCATCACGGGGATTTCCAATCCCGCAGCAGTCCCCATTAATGTTCCTGCTAATTCTTTGCCTAAATGTAACTCATTAATCACAAATAATGGCATATTGATGAGATACATGCTGTTACAGGTCCAAAGTAATAGGTTAGCGATGAACAAGTAAATCACACTTTTTCTTGGTGGCGTATTGTCTAAAATCTCTTGATTTTTAACCGCACTTTGACGAGGAATTTTCGGCAATAATTTGCTGACGCCTGCACATAGTAAAAAGGCAGAACCTGCCACCAAATACATGTAATCAAAGCCCCAGTTTAACGCAATGAAAAAAGAAAGCGGTGGCCCAACAATCCAAGCCAATGAGATTTGAGTTCGCATAATTGTGGTGAACATCACCGCTTCACGATGACTACTTTCAGCATATTCTCGCGCTAAAGCAAAAGATTGCGGATTAGCGGATGAACCTAGCCCTAATAGCGTGGTACCGATAATAATCAATACATAATAATTTCGGCTATAAGCAAAAATCAGACAACCAAGCACGGCAATCAAACAGCAAACAATCATCACTTTGCGACGGTCATCTTGCTTATCAGAATATTTTGCCAGAATTTGGCTCAAGATAATGCCAATAATGGCATTGACTGAATAGAACAAGCCCACAAAAAAAGGTGAAACTTGAATCTCTTGAGAGAGATATAAACTCAAGGTCGGCGTTTGAAACGCAGATGCAATCCCCGTTAAAAAGGCAATCAATAGAAAATTGAACGCCACAATATTGGATGGCGTTGCGTTTTGTTGTTGAACAAACATAGTCATTAATTTTAATAAAAGAACATAGTTGGAAATAAAAGTGCGGTTAATTTTAACCGCACTTTCATGTTTTATTTTGTTGCGTTAGAACGTTTATCTAATTCAGCTTTGATCTTAGCCATATTTTCTTGCGTGAAGAAATTATCAATATTTTTCCAAACAGAATGATAGCCGTAAGGGCCTTGTTGCATTTCACGTTTGGCTTCATTAAGATCCCAATGTTGATAAATCACACGGTAGCTTGCAACAATTAAGCCTGTTCTGTCAGCTCCATGATAACAATGTACTAAAACCGCACCATTTTTTTGATGTTGTTTAATTTGCCACAAAATATCAGCTACTTCATCAGGGCTGATTGACCAAGTCAGTAATGGGGTATTAATCAAGTTGATCTTAGTATGACCAAATGCTTGTTTATCATCATTACGGTCAAAAAAGCGTAAATTCACAATAGTGTGAATATTCAATTTATTTAATAACGCTTCAGATTGGGCTTCTAATTGCTCACTACGGTAAAATTTATTATCAATCTGATATAAATTTTCCTGTTCGCTGATTAGCGTTGCCCAATGTTCTGTATTTTTTGGCGGTTCACTTGGTGTTGTCGTACAGGCGACTAATGAAAAAGCTGTTAAAGCAAAAAGGACATTTTTGCTCATCTTGTATAA
>OGFW01002002.1_pt1 | contig 13818 bp, 10 predicted proteins | sample 1570991 | NCBI WGS metagenome assembly OGFW01 (sample SAMEA2582074, study PRJEB24529) | metagenome | biome: Human gut stool | place: China | collected 2011
ACGCGCGGAAAATACGTTTCCGGAGATGCAAAATCCCCGAACGCTTCCTTCTGCGGCGCAAAGTCCGTCTTTCCCATATGTCCTGTCGTCCCACTCATAAATCCCCAGATCATTTCCATTGCGGTTAACTGTTCTTTCGCTGCCATGTACGATGCCTCCTGTCTCATGCGGTTGGATTTCCCTGTTTTTCCAGTTTTCCTCATTATATCCAGATTCCTTGAAAATCGCAATGCTTCTTCTGATAAAAAAGAACCGACATAGAAATCTGTATTTCAATTTCTGCCGGTTCTTTTCCGTGTGTGATTTTTTTATTTTACTTTAGCTTACTCATTCCAGAGTTTCATACGCTCCTGATAATTCTGTGTGATAACTTTTTCTACATCTTCCAGTCCTGCGTCATTCATTTCGGAAATCATCTTGTCGTACTCTTCCATTGCCGCATCGTGGCTGTCTGCATTCACAATCTTCGGATATTCCTGATCGTAGATATCCTGGATTTTCTGCCATTTCAAGCCATCCGGAGTGCTTCCTGCCGGGGTAAGGCCTGCAAATTCTGCGGTATCCCATCTGTCGTTCTCACCAAAGTGATTCATAGCCACCTGCCGGGTCTCTTTTACTTTATACTGTGATACATCGTATGGAGTTCCGTCTGTACCATTTCCGTTCTTTACAAACCAAGTCCATTTGCGGACACCGGTATCCAGTTTTGTTTTGTCAAAATCCGTCTGGAATCCTTCAATCAGATCATCGTTCGGAACGTGTTTTCCATCTTCCATATTCCAGTTGGTTCCCTCAATACCCCACATCAGAAGATACTGTCCTTCTTCGCTTGCAAGGTAGTTGATCATCTTCATGGCTGCTTCCGGATACTTGATGTTCTTGCTCAAATATTCCATTAGTACCGGCATGCCTCCACCGGGGAATTCGGGCATATGTTCCACTACTTCGAAAATAGGATTGTCGAGAGTATCCTTGTCCACTACCTTTCCTTTGTAAGTCACAGCTTTCGTGTCTTGTTCCGGTTGGGGAGCTGCTTGAGGGTCTTGAACTTCCGGTGCTGGTTGTTCGGTTTTGGGATCTACGGCCTCTATGACTTCCGTTGCAATCTTCTTCGTGGTACGCGCCACGGCTTCGATGTTGCTGACAATCATAAGTAAGGCTGCCAAGGGAAGGAACATCAGATATTTGGTCCTTCCTATTTCTTTTGTTCTCTTTTTGTTCATCATTTTGATGCGTTTTTTTAAAGGTAAAACATTGAAACTGTTATAGATAGTTGCTGCAGCCTTTTGATGTGACAATCCTAGCAGATGGTACTGGTAGGTTTTGGAGTCATAGCCGTTCTCCAATACGCGGGCATCGGCCATATATTCCAGATTGGTGCGGATTTCCCGTTTCATGAGCCAGGCAAATGGATTGCACCAGCAAAAAATGCACACCAGTTCACTGATGATGACATCAATGGAGTGCCATTGCCGGGCGTGTGTCCGCTCATGAATCAATATTTCGTTGAATTCTTCTTCCGTATGCGAGGACGGATGGATAAAAATCCAGTGGAAAAAGGAGAAAGGCCCGTCTGCTTTGGGAAGCAGATGTATATTTGTGTTGCCTATTTGTACCTTGCGGCATCGGCATGCCAGGTGGATGATGCCCGCCAGTTGCATGATGAGGCGTATCATCAGCAATGCCACTATTCCCCAATAGGCGATATTGGCATATTCTGAAAGGATGCTTTTCCAGTCGGTAGGAGCCGCTTCGGTGCCTATTGTGAGTTCCGGTAGCACATCGCTAGCATAGACGTGCGTTTCGTAAATCAAAGGTTCCTGCCCCGTAATCCACGTTTGTATGTTCAGCAGAGGTACGGCGGCAGAAACGGCAAAGAAACAGAGCAGTGCGGTTCTGCGCCAGCCGAAAAACGTGTCTTTGTAGAAGAACAGCCGATAGAATGCGTAAAACAGTACTATCGCTACATTCACTTTCAGAAAATAGGCTAACATGTTTACTCCTTTCCTTTCTCTATCATGTCTATAATGTCTTTCAGGTCCTTGGACGAAATCTTCTGGTCTTTGGCGAAGAACGAAACCATTTCCTTATAAGAATTTTCAAAGTAGTTGCGCACAAAACCGCTCATAAAGGTACGTTTGTATTCGCTTTCGCGTATAAGCGGGGTATACTGGTAAGTGTTGCCTACACGTGCGGCACGGATATACTGCTTGCGCTCCAGGTTTTTCACAATAGATGCTACAGTTGTGTAGGGAGGCGCCGGTTTGGGATATTTGGCAACAATGTCTTTTACGAAGCAACTGCCCAGTTCCCAAATGTACAACATTGCTTCTTCTTCTTGTATCGTTAACTTTTCCATGGATAAAGTATTTAAATGAATTCAATGCAAATCTACGAATATTTCGTAAATAAACATCAAACAGTGAGTTAATTAATCTAAATGTTCCTGCTGTGTGTATATTCTTTTGCCAGATTGAAAAGAACATGGCTGTTGATAATCTTCTTTTGGCTAAGATTGTCTATCTTTGCAGAAGAAGCGAAGACTGGCGGCACCTCAGCATAAAAAATGAACGGGTTCATTTTATTCTGCATTCGGTTTGCGCTGTCTTTGTTGCAATGAATTCTTTTACCTTAAATAAAGCAGAAATATGGGAACAGTTAAATCGTTGTTGCTGGGAATGTGCTTCGTATTGGGTGCATGCACAAGCCAGACTTCTACTGTGCAAACCACAGAGAAGGGAACTCAATGGGAATGGCAGAATGGTACCATTGTTGTCAAAACTCCCGAGCGTCCGGCAGGACAGAAGAGTGTATTGGGACTGACTACTCCGAAGTTGGAGGCAGTCCGTGTGGGTTTTGTTGGTTTGGGGATGCGTGGCCCCGGAGCAGTGGAGCGTTTCACTTATATTCCGGGTACGCAGGTAGTGGCTCTTTGTGATTATGAAGAGGCCCGTGCAGATAAATGTCAGGAGCTCTTGAAGAAGGCATCCATGCCCAAAGCCGCCGTCTATTCCGGTGACAAAGGATACGAGGAACTCTGCAAACGTGATGATATAGATTTGGTTTATATTGCTGCAGACTGGCTGCATCACTTCCCCGTTGCCAAGTGTGCGTTGGAGAATGGAAAGAATGTAGCGATAGAAGTGCCTTCGGCTATGAATCTGCAGGAATGCTGGGATTTGATTAACTTGAGTGAATCTACCCGTAAGCATTGCTTCATTCTGGAGAACTGCTGCTATGACTGGTTCGAGATGAATACGCTGAACATGGCGCAGCATGGCGTGTTCGGTGAAGTTATCCGTGCGCAGGGTGCTTATATACATAATTTGAGCCCGTTTTGGGACCATTATTGGAAGAATGGAGAAAATGACAAGCTGGGCTGGCGTTTGGACTACAACATGAAGCATCGTGGTGACGTGTATGCCACCCATGGCCTTGGCCCGGTGGCGCAAGCACTGGATATTCACCGTGGTGACCGTATGGAAACGTTGGTAGCCATGGATACCAAGTCTGTAGTGGGCAAGGAGCTGGTAGAAAAAAGAACCGGCGAGGAGTGCAAGGAATTCCGTAACGGTGACCATACCACGACCATGATTCGTACAGCCAATGGAAAGGTGATTGAGATTCAGCACAATGTAATGACACCACAGCCTTATAACCGTTTGTATCAGCTTACGGGTACCAAGGGATTCGCCAACAAATATCCGGTAGAAGGGTATGCGCTTGACGCTGACCAGCTGAGTGCATCGGGCGTTCAGCCCAAAGTGGATGATTTGAATTCACACGGTTTCCTGCCGGAGACGGAGATGGAGGCACTCGTGGAGAAATACCAGCATCCCATTTTAAAGAAGTACGGTGAGATGGCGAAGGAAGTAGGAGGTCATGGTGGCATGGACTTCGTGATGGACAGCCGTCTGGTATATTGCCTGCAAAACGGTCTTCCTTTGGATATGGATGTATACGACCTTGCTGAGTGGTGCTGCCTTGCAGAATTGGGAGAACTTTCTATGGACAACGGTTGTGCGGCTGTGGCATTCCCCGATTTCACCCGTGGTGAATGGAATGTGGTGAAGGGCTACAAGCATGCATATGCAACTCCGGAAGAGGAAGCGGCTGCTATGGAGAAGGCAAAGGCATTTACTGCTAAACTGAAAGAGCAGGGAGCCAAGGAATGGGCTGAAAAGTAATAGCGGTATACTGATAAAACAAAAAAACAGCAGGTGATAAGCCTGCTGTTTTTTTGTTTTATCAGTTTGTCATTTAGTCACTTTCAGCAACTCTTCCTTCATCTTCTCTACTCCCGGAAAGCCGGTTTGTCTGAACGTGGTGTTTCCTTCGCGGTCTACAATCAGATAAGTCGGTACCCCTTCTATCTTGAATGTATCCGATAGGTATTTCCATTGGGCATCTGTCAGACGGAAATGTTCGCCGTGGATGTCGGGAATCATATTCTCCCAGGTCTTCAAGGGGGAGGTTTCGCCGGTGATGTACAGATATAGGATATCCTTGTCTTTCAGTTCCTCCTTCATGGGGGCCATCGTCTTGTTTGCCATACGGCATGGACCGCACCAAGTGGCCCAGAAATCTACTAACAATACTTTTCCTTTGAATTTGCTGATGATAGAAGTGAACAAATCTTCGTTGCTGACGTTGGCGTCCACTTGGTTGATGGTATAGCCCGTCTTTTTCTTGTTGGCTTCGAGTTGTGCCAGCAGTTCGTCATTGGCGGCAGTCAGCATTTCACGGTATGCGGCGGGCATGGCGGCAACGGTGGCCTTTTGCTCGTCGGTGAGCGGGGTGAAGTTCTTGATACCCCGGTAGAGGGTGACATTGCGGGCTATATCGAAGAAGATACCTTTGTCGGTTCCCCAGGCTTTGGCCAATTCTCCACTCCGTTCGACATTCCTTGAAGCCATTTGTACATACTGGTTGGACAAGACTGCCTGCGGCACATTCAATATACTCATATCTTCGTCGGACACGTAGTTGGCGGGTACTTTCCGGGCAAGTTCCTGATAGTAGTTGTTTGCTTCCTCCCGTTTGATGAGATTGGCGTGTAGGGCAGCCGATGTCAAGATGCTGGCAACGGAAGACAGCATGGCATTTGTAATCAGTTTGTTATTGATAGTCAAAAGTTGTCGGGTAGAAGCACTATAAGGCAACTTGTCTATTGCTTCTTGTGTTTCGTCGGATATTTGAAGTACGTATGCTTTGGCTGCATCAATATCCTTGCCAGCCAGTGCAGCTATGTTTTGATAGAGCTTGTCTTGCATGTCGATGCTGAGGTGGTTTCCGTTCAACTCTTGTGCCACGGTTTCCAGCGGTCCGTTGATATATACCATTTCTCCATAGGGTTTCCCTTCGCTGTGGAATTTAGACTTGCGCCGGGAAGCTTCGCGTAGATTGACGTATATTTCTGTTGTCTTGCCGGGTTCCATGAAGAACTGGAGCATATGCTCTCTACCCAAATATATGGTACATGGGGTAGTGCCGGGCAATGTTACTTCTTTGGTGAAACTGCCGTCAGGCTGGATGTCGAGTGGTATGTCCGTGATGTCTCCTTTGATATTCTCCCACACGGCAATACTGATTGGCATTCCCATATTGGGGCGTGAATCCAGGAGTTTTCCTTTCAGCATGGCTTTTCCGTATTGGATGACCGGTTCGGGAAGTTCGGCATTAGGGTCGGCTTTGTGTACTACGGCGTTCTGGGGAAGTGCCAGTTCCGGCAGTTTCTTGCTTTTCAGTTGTATTCCCCAGATGCTGAATCCGTTTTCCACCTTTTCGCCTTCGGTGAAGTCGAAGGAGGTAGCATTGTCGGATAGGGGAGGAAAGACCAACTGGAATTCCGCTTCGCCCGATTCGGGCATCCAAAATTCTTTACCTGGTATGATGCCTATACCGGAACGCAGTTGGTAGGTTTCTCCGTTATTGTCTGTCAGGTAGCTGTCGGGTGCAATCTGTATCCAGTACTTGGGACGATACTTGGCATAGATGTGGAGCACGGTTGCCGTGTCACTGATGACTACTTTACTCACTTCGATGGAAGTCGTGTTTCTTACGATAAACGCTGGTTGGTCAATCACACGGTTTTTGGCTTGCAGGGTACAGCAGATGCACAGTAGGAAGCCTGCTAAGAGTAAATGAATGTGTCTCATATAAATTGTTTTTTGCGAAATTACGAATGTTTCGTAAAGAAACAAGCATGTGGGAGTTAATTGATGTAAAATACTTCCATTTCTTCGTTTTTCAAAGAAACCTTGTATCTTTGCCATCTGATACTTAACACTTAATATCTTGTCATATGAGAACCAGAATTCTTTTGATGGGCTTGTTGTTGGCCGCTGTTGCCAATGCCCAGACTATCTATCATGATGCTTCCGCCTTCCCCCTTCTGGGCAAAGCAACAGAATCTACCCTTACCCGCTATGAGCGTCTGCCGGACTCTCTGCAGAACATCTCCCGCAAGCCGTTGTGGGACTTAGGCCGCAACAGTGCCGGACTCGCCGTGCGCTTCCGTTCCAACTCTACAAGCATTTCTGCCAAATGGGAAGTAAGGAACAATATGAGTATGAACCACATGACACCGACCGGCATTAAAGGCCTCGACCTCTACTGCTTGCAAGACGGCAAGTGGATATTTGCCGGTAGCGGACGTCCGCAGGGCAAAATCAATAAGGCGACTATCGTAAGCAATATGTTGCCCGAGGAGCGCGAATACCTTTTGTACCTTTCTTTATATGATGGGGTTACCTCGCTTTCCATCGGCGTGGATTCTTTATCCGCCATTACCCCGCCGGCAGTAGACTTGCCGAAACGTGAGAAGCCGGTGGTATTCTATGGTACCAGCATCTTGCAGGGAGGCTGCGCTTCCCGTCCCGGCATGGTGCATACCAATATTCTGGAACGTTGGCTCAATCGTGAGTGCATCAATCTGGGATTTAGCGGCAATGCCTTGCTCGACCTGGAGATTGCCGATGTCATAGCCGGTGTGGACGCTTCTATGTTTGTCCTCGACTTTGTGCCCAATGCTACCGTGGAGCAAATGAGAGAGCGTGCCGATAAATTCTATACCACTATCCGCAGCAAGCATCCCGATACGCCTGTCCTTTTCGTGGAAGACCCTCTCTTTACCCACTCTCCTTTTGACACCAGGATTGCCAAGGAGGTAAAGGACAAGAATGAGACATTGAATGCCTTTTTCCGTTCTTTGAAGCAACGTGGAGAGAAAAACATCTATTTCCTTGCTTCCCGTGACATCATCGGCCACGACGGGGAGGCTACAGTAGACGGCATTCATTTTACCGATTTGGGCTTTATGAGGTATGCTGAGATACTTTACCCGATATTGGAGAAACATATGCGACCGTAATTAGGTATTACAACCGTTTGTCTGTTTGCTGCCTTGCCGATGCTGTAGGGCAACTATTTGTTTCCTTTAACAAAACAGTCTGTTTCCTATAAGGGAACAGACTGTTTCAATATGGCGAACAAACTGTTTTTATATATTGGAACAAATTGTTCTGATACGCTGAAACAAAGTGTTCAAACGCATGTGAACACTTTGTTTCGTAGGCTTGGAACAATGTGTTACGCTTCTATACTCTTATGCTTCTTATACTCTTCAATCACATGTTTCCTGCTCTGCAATATCTGCCAGCGATACACCAGGCACGTGGTGATGAAGTAGAAGCCCGTTTGTATCCATAGTGCTTGGTACTCGAAAGAGACTTCATTGAGTGTGGCTCCCATGCTGTTGATGCGTACGTAGCCGTTGATGCCGAAGGTAGAAGGGAAGATGTACGAGAAGTACTTCCAGAAAGCGGGCATAGCAGCTCCCGGCCATGAAATGCCGGAGAGGAACAGCAGCGGCACGGAGGTGAACACGAACAGCAGCATGCACGTTTCGCGGTTGCGGATGGCAATGGATGCTGTCATGGCAAAGAAAATACAAGCGGCCAGGTAGGGCAGGGTGAACAGAGTCAGGACACCGGGTATCGCTATTTGGTTGAGGCTGAAAAGCCATGGAACCACACACAGTATATATACCGATACCAGTGAATATACCATGAAGTAGCTCAGCCCTTTTCCCATCACAATGCGTAGTGTGCCGTTGTAGTGGCGGTTGATAGGCACCAGGTCGCGGAAGCGGTTCTGTTCGCGTGCCGTCCCGGCAGACAAGCCGATGCCGAGTAGCAGCGTTTGCTGGATAATCAATACCAATACTGCCGGAATCAGGAAAGCGGCAAATCCGTTGGTTGGATTATAGAGGGCGACATCCTCATACTCTATCGGGTAGGCGGTAATCTCGTCCTGGCGGTCGGTGGTATTGGCGCTTCGCTCCACTTTGATGTCTGCGTTCATGGCAAGCGACACGTTGGTGTTGGCAGTCAGCAAGGCTTTGTAATACAGCAGTCCGCTCATGTCGCAGAAGATGCTGACCTGCGTTTGCTTACCGCGTACAATGTCGTCGCTGAAGGTGGAGGGGATGTAGATAATACCGTATGCCCTGCGGTCCTTCAACATCAGTTTGGCTTCTTCCATATCAGCGCAGTAGCTCACGAGGCTCACTTCGGGACTGGAGTCCACTTTCCGCAGGTATTCGCGGCTCAACGAGGAGCGTGAGTCATCCACCACGACAGTGGGCACTTCGTGGATAGTTTCGTTGGTATAGATGAAAGCGTATATCAACGGATAGACCAACGGAACGAGCACGAAGAAGATGAGCACGCCCTGGTCGCGGAAGGTGGTGCCGAATTCCCGTTTCCATATATAGAACAAGTCATGAATGCCTTGTATCACTTTCTGTCTGAACGTCAGGTCTTTCATTAGGGCATGTATTTATAGTAAACCAACGCTCCTTTCAGCCTATGGGCTATAAGGAACGGGAGCATCATGAAAATAAGCAGCGCTACGTAGTTGACCCACGAGTAAATCATGGGGTATCCATTCAGTGCCTGGTCCACATAAATCAGGAAATAGTGGCGCAGGGGGAACAGATTTGCCAATGCCTGCAATACGGGGTGCATGCCCATGGCAGGGAATGACAATCCGCACATGGAGAAAGAGAGTACGCCCCATAGGGAAGCGAAACTGAGTCCCAGACGCAGGGTAGGCAGGGTTCCTATCATCAATATTCCCATGCCTTGCGATGCCAGCACCAGGCAAAGAGTGGCAAGCAGCATCGGCAGGATGCCGCTGTTGCAGGGAAAATGGAGGAAACCGTAGAGGTATACATTATATAATATTCCCATCAGGAAGAAGATGGCGGTATGCGGCAGCAGTTTGCCGGCAAGGGAAATCCAGATGGAGTTGTTGCCCATGCGCAGCCATTCGCGGGCGGTGCGGTCTTTTATCTCGACTCCGATGGAATAGACGGTTACCATGAAGATAAGCAGCATCAATACGCCCGGTGCAAAGGTGTTGCACAGATATACGGAGTAGTTCAGCCACGGGTTATTGAGTGGATGTGTATCTATGACGATGGGTTGGAGGAAGGCCATCGCTTGTTCCTCGGTAGCTCCTTTGGCATATAGGGTGCTACGTGCTGCGGCACCGGATGCCAATTCGCTCATCATCTTCATGTCCTTGAAGAGGAGTGAACCTGCGATGAGCAGGGTATTGTTTGTATAGAAAGAGAGTTTGGGCTGCCGTCCGGCCTGCGCTTTGGCAGAGGTACCTTCGGGAATGTAGAAGAAACCGTAAATCTCTCCGCGCTGCATGGCGGTACGGGCTTCGTTGATGGTAGGGTAGCGGGCGACGACGGCTGTCTGCTCAAAAGCGTCCAAGTTACGTATCAGCTGGCGTGAAGTGGCACTCATGTCTTGGTCCACCACACCTACGGGCATGTCCGTAGGAAGCCCGGAGTCCATCAGCGTGGTGAAGAATATGTAGCAGAACAACGGTGCTATCACCATACAGAACAGATAGAGCGGGCGGGAAACAAGACGGCGGCATTCGCGTCTTGCTACATTCCACAAAGCCGTATGTTTCTTATTTCTTTCCATCATCCTCTCCAATAACTCATAACTCCTTTACTTCTTCAATACAACACTCATTCCCGGACGCAGTCCTTCCACCTTCTCTTGCGGAGCGGCTTTTACTTCGAATGTTTTCAGGTCGAACTGGCCGGTAGTCTTGGTCGCTTTCCAGGCGGCATATGTGCCGAGGTCTTTCATATAGTACACTTTCAGGCGGATATTCTTATCGAGTGCAGGGATGAACGCCTCGAATTCGGTATTCATACCCAACCCTTGCAGCAAGTCCTCGCGTACATTGAAGGTTATCCACATATCGTCCAGAATGGCGATGTTCATAATGGGAGCACCCGTGCCCACGAGCTCGCCTACTTTGGGGAATATCTCGGATACCTCACCGGCAGTCTGTGCAATCAGGTAAGTTTCCTTGATGTACGATTCAACTTCGGCCACAGCTCCTTTGGCACGTTCCACCAAGGCAGCGGCAGCGGCTTTGTCCTCGCGTTCCGCACCGTTCTTGGCCATATCATACTGGGCTTTGGCGGCTTTCTCCGTAGCCCGGGCTGCATTGCGTTGGGCGGTAACTTCGTCAAGCTTTTGTGTAGACATCACGCCTTGGTCGTGCAGGTTCTTCACACGCGTGTAGGATTTTTCGGCAATCTCCAGTCCGGCCAGTGCCTTTTGCCACATTTCATAGGCAGCTTGTATCTGTTCCCGACGGGCGCCTTTTAGAGCTTTTTCGTTCTGGGCTTGGGCTGCCGATTCGGCGGCGCGTGCTTGTTCCAGTTTGGCCTGCACGTCCGGAGCCTCCAAAATGGCAAGGGTGTCTCCGGCTTGTACGCTTTGTCCCTCTTTTACACGAAATTCCAGAATACGTCCCGGCACTTTGCTCGATACTCGATACTCCGTTACTTCTGCTTGTCCTTGCACAATTTCCGGCCCTTTACGCAACATGAAGAAACCTACAAGGGCAACGATGGCAATCACTCCCGTCAGCGTGAGGAATGCCAACAACATGTTACTGTTTTGTGATTTTGTATCCAACATATTATTTACTATTTGACTGTTTACTATTTACGATTGAAGAAACTATCAATTATCAATTGTCAATTCCCCCGTTGCCTTTCTCAGATAGATTTCCGTCAGTTTTACGTCAATCTGTGCGTCTATCTTTTCCGATTGGGCAGAAAGCCATGCGGTGTGCGCTTCGAGCACATTGCTGGCAGGTATAACGCCTTCCTCAAAGCCAAGTGTGGCGTATCTCAGGTTCTCGTTGGCTTTTTCCAGGTTCTTTTCGGCCATGGTCAGTTTCTTGGCAGCTTCGTTCACTTGGAAAGCCGACTGGTTGACCTGCAGCTCTATCTTTTCTTTGGCGTCATCCAACTGGTATTGGGCGATGCGTGCTTCCGATTTGGCTGCTTTTACTTTATAGATGCCTTCGCCCCAGTGCCAGATGGGTACCGACACCATGACACCCACATTCCACATCCCCTTGAACTTTTTCTCGAAACTGTTGAAGACGGAAGGGTTGGTTGCCATATAGCTGCCCATTAGTGCTATGGAAGGAAGATATTCCGAACGGGTGACATTTACTTTCTGCTTATAAATCTGCGTGGCAAGTTCCAGGCTACGCACTTCGGGACGGGTAGCATAAACATTGTTGATGTCGATGGCACCGTTTTCCGGAGTAGTGGGAGCCAGGTCTTCCTTCTGTTCGTCTGTGAGCATGACGGGAGTGGAAAGGTCGAGACCACACAATTGGCACAGCAGCATCCGGGCAAGGCTCAGGCCATCGGTTACTTTGGTCAGGGTCATTTCGGCCTCATTCACTTTTACTTTGATGGAGAGTCCGTCTGCTTTGGTGGCAACGCCTTCGGCAATCATTTTGTCAACGTCGCTGTCGAGCTTCTGCAGTAGTTTCAGATAACCTTCTGCCAGCTTCTTTTTATGGGCAAGGGACACTACCTGCCAATATGCCTGGTCTGTACTCAGGATTACTTCCTGCATACCGGTGTTGTGCTGCTGGCGGGCCAGCTCTTCGGCGTATTTGGTAATTTTGTTGTAGGCACGTATCTTGCCGCCCATATATAGGGGTTGGGTCAAGGTCAGTGCGCCCGCATACATGTTGCGGGTGTCTGTACGAAAGGCGTCAACCAAGGATTGGCCTGCACCGTCGAGGGCACCTACCAGGCTTTGTCCTAAAGCCGGCAATTGGCCTGCCAGTTCTGGATGAAGCTGTGCGATGACTTGGGCAGCCTGCTGTAACGGTCCGCTGAGACTTGTACCCAATCCGGACAAGGCTCCTTTCTGAGCGTCGCTGAGGATGGACAACTCTTTTTGACTGCGCATATATCCGCCGCTGGCCGAAATGTTGGGAAGGTAATTAGTAAATGCCGCTTTCCTTTGATAGTGGGCAGCGTTGATTTTTTCCTGGCTTATCAGCAGTTCTTTGTTGTTGGAGATTGCCAATGCACGGCAACTATCCAAACTTAATGCTTCCTGGGCCTTCATGGGGAAGGATAGGTATGCCAAACAGATGAAACAGAAGAACTTTTTCATTGGGCTATACATTAATTAAGGTGATGAATCTGTTGTTTATACAGCAACAATAATTGCATAAACAACGATGCAAATGTATAGGCTTTCAATGATATTGCAAAATAATTTAGATTTTTTTGTATTAATTCAAGCTGAATGATTGCGAACCGATAAGGGTACCGTCAGCAAAAATGTCTACGCGGTAGGTGCCTGCATAGAGGTATTCTTCTACATCCCAATATACGGTGACGGCTTGCTCTTCTCCGTTGTATTCTATATACTTCTTGATGGAATATACCAGTTCCCGGTTCTCGTATGGGAAGGTGTTCGAGGAACTTTTGGTCAGCACGTCATTGTCCGGTTTGGTGATGCGGATGTAGAGGGTACGTTCGCCGGTCTCTGCAGTGATGTTTTTCACGATGGAGAAGTTTATTTTGAACTTCACGATGTCTTTCACCTTCTTGGCAGTCTTGCCGCGTTTGTTTGTGGGCTGCACAGAGATGTTGGTGGCGTCCAGTTGGGCGGCAAGTGTCACGGTCTTGGTCAGGTTCTTCTTCTCTTCGGACAAGTTGCTGATTTGCCGGGAAGCGGCGTTGTACTTCTTGGTGACATCGGCTATGATTTCCTTCTGTTGAGCAGTCAGGCGGTTTAGCGAGTCAATCTGGTTGATATAGCCTATCATGACTTTGCGGAGAGAAGCCAGTTCCTTCTTCAGACGGCGTATCTCGGTGGCATTGCTGCTCTTCACGGTGCGGAGTTCTTCCAATAAACGTTGGGTCTTCAATTGTTCCTGCTCTAAGAGTACGGAGAGGGAGTCGTTGGAGACTGTCAACTTCAGTTCGTCATATTGTCTGGCGAAGTCTGTGTATTGATTTTCAAGGTCTTCTTTATCCAGATTGAATTCCATCACCAGTTCCTTGTTGGTTTGCTTTTCGGAAATCAGCAGAATGGTAACTCCTATTAATAATAAGATAAGGAGGCTGCCTGCCACGATGAGAAGTGTATTCTTCTTAACTGCCATTTTTGATAATGATTAATGGTTAAGTGATTAATGGTTGGTGGCTGATTATTCGTCCTACATTCATTAATCGTCCGCAAAATTAATCATTAATCATTAATCATCGTCCACTAATCATTGGCTAAATGTGTATTTAACTAAAATTATTACGGAAATATTTCTCTAATTACGAAGTTCGCTGTACTTTTGCGTCATCTTTAAAGAACACTTATAAACAAAAAACTTTAGAAATTATGTCAAAAGTAACCGTAGTAGGTGCAGGTAACGTAGGTGCTACATGCGCTA
>OGFW01002015.1_pt1 | contig 13750 bp, 7 predicted proteins | sample 1570991 | NCBI WGS metagenome assembly OGFW01 (sample SAMEA2582074, study PRJEB24529) | metagenome | biome: Human gut stool | place: China | collected 2011
TTTAGTTACAAGTGTTCCTGTTTCTTTATCTGTTGAATCATGATGTGGTTTGATACTTCCATCATTTGTATAATAAAGTCTTGATACTGGTGTTACAAGAACCGGTATAGCTCCTACTTCTCTCGCTGTCTCGATATACTGTGTAAGATACCACTTATAAGTACCACCACAATCATACGAATAAAAGCTGTCACCATACTTTGAAGCAAGCGATGATGGTGTTGCCACTTTAGTTCCTGCTGTTACCGGATATATTCCGTTAGCATCTGGTTCTCCAAGTGGTACATATCTATCTTCAAGATATCCTTTTCCATTAGCGCAATCATTGTGACCAAACTGTATAAACAGATAATCGCCTTCTTTAATATTGGCTTTTATCTTATCTAATGATCCTTCATTAATAAAGTTACGGCTGCTTCTTCCTCCATTAGCATAGTTCTGTACCTTAACCTTTGAAGAGTCAAAGAATGCCTGTAAATATTCACCCCATGAACCTTCTGCCTGAGCCTTGCCACTCATATACATACCTGATGCTGAATAATCCTTAACTGTTGAATCACCTGCTAAAAATACATTTACTCCATCTCCAAGTTCTATATCTGTTGAACCCGTTGGATCTTCATATCCTTCCCTTACATATGCATCTGCCTTATAACTTACCGCTTCAGACTTTATTCCGCTTATGTTTTCAGGTACAACTTCAACTTCAATATACTTTCCAATTGCATCTTTTGTGATTTTATATGTATTGTCTACATTGGCGCTTGTTGCTTTTACAAGAGTCCTGTTTCCATCATTATCAACAATATACCAACGGATTACTGATGCATCAGATGCATCATTTGCATTGCCAAGTGAGTATACTACAGTAAGAGTATGTCCTGGATATGGCGCATTGATATCTCCATTATCAACAAGATATGGTGTTTTTTCAAATATCACTGTGCTCTCATCAGCAACATAATCCGAAGGTGTCCAGCCAGAAAGATAATCATTCACAACATCTTTCTTTGCAACGCTGTCATCTGTCACAACTCCTGTAATTCTCTTAGACATATCAACTGCTGTTCCATCTGTGTAAACAGAATTATATTCTTTATAGTTTGCCTTTTCTGGTTTGTTACCAGACATATCAAACCATCCTTCATCTTTTATGTAACTGCCATTTATCTTAGTATTAAGGAATGTTACTCTCGCATCCTGTCCCCAAGGTCTTCCAAGATATCCCGCATTTACCTCAAGTTCATCGTTTCCTGTTATAGTACAGTTTCTAAACACATATCCTGTCTTAGTTGCTGCTGTTGGCTTGTGTGCTGTAATATATCCGCCAACAGAACCTGTACTATAACCAAAGAATCTAAGCTCACATCCGTCAAATACTGCATTGCCATCACCAAATATGTAATCTGTATTACCTTCTATGCGACAGTTCTTAAAATACATATTAGTTGCAGAATTACCTGTATATAATGTATCCTGGCTTCCAAGGAATGCACAATCTGTAAATTCTACCTTATCAGCTTCTATAGCCATGGCTGTTGCTCTTTCAGTTGCTGCTTTTGATGTAACATCTGTTGAGTAATTTCTTTCTGGAAGCTTCGTATCAGTTGGACTTACACCATCTTCTATTTCTTCATCTGTTATATATCGATTAAAAGAAGCTTCAAATGTAATTCCATCAGCACTAAAACCAGTTGCTGTATTTTTAAGCAATACTGAACATCCCCACTTTGAAGCAGCAGCTTTATCATACTTATCATATGCATTTTCAGCATTATAATAACCGGTTGAATCTATGCTGTAATACTCATATCCAATTCCATAATACCATGTAAGAAGTACCTCTTTACCTGATGACTTTTCATCATTAACAAGTCTTACATAAGGAGTTGATATAACAACCTGTTCTCTGTATGTACCAGGAGCAATATGTACAGTAACTCCATTCTTTTCATCCGGAGCTGGTGTCATTGCCGATATTGCTGATACTGCCTCTTTTACTGTATTAAAATTAATATTTCCTTTTTCTTCATATCCAACATATATATCAGATACTCTTTCAACCTGCTCTTTATCCTTGGTAGATACCATTAAAATATCTTTAGTCACATCAGCATCACTTACTACTATATGTGTTGTTGTTCTATATCCATCAGCAACAGCTTCGATTGAATATGAACCATTTCTTAACATAACTTCATATCCATCTGTCGTTACTTTTCCTGTATATATATACTTATCATCCACATTCGTAAACTTAACATCTGTAACAGCTGTATTACCATCAAGTCCTGCAAACTTTCCTGATGCCTTATATAACCTTCTGGCAGAAACTTCAATATCTCCGGAATAGCTTACCTGACTTATTATCTCGCCTCCGCTTAAAACTTCATAATCATTAACTCCGATAAGTTCAACTGTATACTTGACATCAGGTTCAAGTGTAGCTGTAAATGCCTTTTCAGAATCAAGCTTAAGAATCACATCATCTGCTAATGAAGATGAATCAGCTACAAGTCTGACTGATAAATTAGATGTATCGTAATCAGCAGCAAAACCTGTAACCTTTCCTGTGTATGTATACACTTTCTTCTCTTCTATGCTTAATGTAACTCCAGACTTTCCTGTAAGAGCTTCATCTACTGTTGTCGAAATATTCTTTGTAGCATTCGAAAATCCATATCCTGCTACTCCTGATAATACTGCTGTATAATTACAGCCTGCTGCAAGTGTAGCTGTAAATGTATTCCCCTTTATATCTGCATCATATGTAATACCATTAGCCTCATCCTTAAACATAACCTTATAGCCGCTTAGCTGTGCGCCATCTATTGTTCCACTTACTGCAACTCCAGGTATTCTAACAATTCTGTTATATATAGGTTTTCCTGCTGCTGCATCTGTATATACCTTATATGATCCACTATACTTAGCCACAAATTCATATTTAGTACCCTTGTTAGTAAAGCTGGCTTTTTCTACCTGTTCATTATCTTCACCAAGATATTTAAAAACAAGTGTTCCTGTAGCAGCATTGCTTGATGCCATGTATACAACTATCTTATCTCCTGCTATTACATTGTTAATGGTAACATTTCTTCTTGTCTCTCCTCCTGTACCATTACAGTAATACATACCACCCGCTGTATATCCATCATCATATGCTGTTGTTGCTAAAGCATTAGTTCCATAGTTTTTGCTTGATGTTGAGAACAATCTGTCATTGGCTATATGATTAATAGTAAGATCACCAAATGTTGTCTCTCCAGCAACAAATTTTCCAGCTTGGGATACATTGGCACAACTATCCCAATCAGAAACAGTAATATTATTATTATATTTACTATTATCTGCTTCCTGTACTGCACCCATATCCCATACGTCAATCTTTCTTTTTGACGCATCTGATCCTGCTGCAAATGCAGCCACATCTATGCTTGTTACAAGCATAAGAACTGCACATAAAAGACCGCTAAGACGTCTTTTAGTTATTCTGCGCATATTGACCTCCCTCTGCCATTAAAAGGCATCACTATATTATATATTTGCATGAATATCAATATTTTTTCAAAAACATTTAATATTCATAATGCAATTATATAGTATGAACCAATGTCAAGGTCAATATTTTCAATGTATTCAACAAAAAATTGTTTTTATATATGTACATAGCGCATTATAAAACCGCTGCCATCAATCCTCCCAAGGACGAATCCTGTAAGCAGCCCCTATCTCATCACATAGCTTCTGGCACTCTGCCTCTTCCTCGTGAGATATGGTTGTGTCAACTGTTGTAAGAACAACATTAGGGATATACTTAGTACATTCCTTTGCGAAACTTATCATTTCATCAAATGATTTTTCGCCGAACTTACTTCTTACAAGTGCATTGTATTCATCTTTGTGTGGATTGTTAAGACTGATAGATATTGTATCAATAAGACCTTCCATATCTGGCACAATATCTCTGCCATTAACAAGATTTCCAACTCCGTTAGTGTTGATTCTTGTCTTTTTGCCAAATGTTTTCTTGACATACTCAGCAACCTTGATAAGAACATCGAATCTTTCTGTCGGTTCTCCGAATCCGCAAAATACAACTTCTTCGTACTCATCCATATTGAATCTGGCAAACTCAGCAATAACCTCATCATATGATGGTTCTCTCTCAAGCCAGAGTCTGCCTGACTCTCCGATTCTGTCCATTGTCTGTCTTAAACAGAAAGTACATGAATATGGACATTTGTTAGTTAAATTAACATATAAATTATTATGAACCTTATATAATATCTCCATTGTAATTCTTCTCCTTTTTACTTCAACGTAGTCAGCAGTTCCTCAAACGGCACACCGTCTGTCAGCGGAATATCCATCTCTATCGCCTTGAGTATGCATTTTTTTATAAATGTAGATGCTTTTCTTACTGACTCATGGAAATTCACACCATTTACAGCATCTGCAGCTATTATAGATGCAAATATATCTCCTGTTCCGGAGCGCTGTGTTCCGACTTTCATAGTCTTAATAAGATAGTCTTCCCTGTTCTTTTCGTAACAGTAATTACCAATATAATGGCCCCGCTGGATTCCTGTAATAACAATCTTAGATGGTCCCATTGCAACAAGCTTCATTGCAATTTTTTTAAGCTCATCATTGGAATAATCCGGTCTGTATGGTTCGTCAGTTATAATACATGCTTCTGTGAGGTTTGGAGTAAGAATATCTGCATATTTTACAAGCTTCTTCATCTCCTGGCATGTCTCATCAGTATATGTCGGATACAGATTTCCGTAATCACCCATAACCGGGTCGATAACAACAATATTATCTTCGGTCTTGAAATTCTTGAAAAATTCTTCAACAATTGCAATCTGATTATGTGAACCTAAGAACCCTGTTACAATTCCATCGAATTTAAGGTTTAACTTCTTCCACTCTGCCATATAAGGCGGCATATTCTCTGTGAAATCTTTAAAATAAAAGCTGTCAAAACCTGTATGATTAGAAAATATCGATGTAGGCATTGGACAGCACTGAATCTTCATTGCTGATATAACAGGCAGCTCAACTGCAATAGAACATCTTCCAAAACCAGAATAATCATTAATTGCTGCTATTTTCTTCTGGTTATTATGAGACACATTTTTATCCGGCATATTGTCTCTCCTTTCGTCTGAATGTTACATAAAATCTTTACCCCTTAATATACAAAAAACTGGCATATGATAACATAGCCAGTTTATGTAATATTTATATGGTCAGATTAAGCATTTCCTTCGACTTAAATTCTTTATCGAATACAATGCTTTCCAGCCTGTTTACCACAAGCCTTAATTCTTCCTGGACTTCTTTGGTAACGGTGAATGAATACAGCCTGTTAAGCTGTGTTGTAACAATATACTGGAGTGTATATACCGTTGAGCCCGAAAGTGTAATTCCATCATATACATTTATAGCACAATTCTTACAGCATAGTCCGTTTCTTGAATATGAATATACATACAGATTGTCTTCTCTTCCGCATTCGTGACATGTGAAGAAATCCGGACATTCACCGTTGACTGCAATCATTCTTATCTCGTATATGAATCTTATAAGTTCATGGCTTACAGCACCTCTGCCCAATGCCTTTAGAGTGATATAAAGCAGATTAATCATTTCTGTTGCATCAAGATTCTCCCTGCCATAATAATCTGCAATCTCAGCAAAATAGCAGGCATAGCACACGGCATTAAGGTCATTTACCACATTTTCAAAGTACTCCTTAGCCGATGCTTTATACATCGTATATGATTCGCGTCCACGGTACACCTCAAATGTTCCGAATATAAAGCTTCTCGTAACACCAATCAATGCGCTGTTAGGCTTTCTCGCACCTTTCGCAAATACCGTTATCTTGCCATACTCCTTAGTCAGTATAACCAGTCTTCTGTCATATTCCCCGACAGGCATGGCGGAAAGTATCATGCCTGTAACAGTAGTAACCTCCGCCATCGCACCCTCCTGTCATGTATATTATTTGTCCTTCTTCTTGTCATATCCGAAGTTCTTAAGAAGAATATCACTGTCGCGCCATTCCTTCTTAACTTTTACCCATAGCTTAAGATTAACCTTCATGTCAAGCTGCTTCTCAATCTCATATCTTGCATTAGTTCCGATTTTCTTAAGCATTTCGCCGCCCTTGCCGATAATAATTCCTTTGTGAGAATCTCTTTCGCATATGATAGTAGCGTCGATATCTGTAATGGGACCTCTTGCATTTCTTCTTTCCTTGAAGCTGTCAATAACAACCGCGATTCCGTGTGGAATCTCGTCATTTAATGCATGAAGTGCCTTCTCTCTTATAAGCTCTGCAACAATCTGCTTCATTGGCTGGTCTGTTACTGTATCTTCATCATAGTACATCGGACCATAATCAAGATGTGAGAATATAACATCAAGCAGGTCGTCAACATTATTGCCGTTTCTTGCGCACACAGGAACAATATCAACAAAATCAAGTTCCTTTCTGTAGCAGTCAATAACCGGTAGAATCTCCTCTTTCTTAATTGTGTCAGTCTTATTGATAACAAGAACTATAGGAGTCTTACACTCTTTAAGCTTCTCAACGATATGCTCCTCGGCAGCTCCAAGATGTGTTGTAGGCTCAACAAGCCAGCATATAAGGTCAACCTCACTGATTGTCTTCTCTGCCGCACCAACCATGTATTCACCAAGCTTGTTCTTAGCCTTGTGGATACCCGGAGTATCAACGAAAACAATCTGTCCTCGCTCATCAGTGTATACAGTCTGTATTCTGTTTCTTGTAGTCTGAGGCTTGTTAGAAGTAATCGCAATCTTCTGTCCGATTATCTGATTCATAAGTGTTGACTTACCAACATTAGGTCTTCCTATAAATGTTACAAAGCCTGTCTTAGTTCTTGTGTTCTCTGCCTTAGCACCCCCGGTAATTCCACTGGCTGCAAGCATCTCATCTAAATTCATACATTCTTCCTTTCTATTATCCCTGCACCTTGATAAGTGGCTGTATCTTATCAAAAAGCTCACTCTCTTTATTGATTTCCTTGCTGCTTCCCACAACGCAGAAATAATTCTCATCCATTGCACATCTTACAAGTGGAGCAAGCTCTCTTATTCTTTCTACATTACAGTCAAGAACCTGACCTCTTTCTTTCTTGAGTGATTCATAATCTGTGTTACAGATGTATGCACCAAATGATCTTGTTCCCTTTGCTGCCGGATTCATAGGTGTATCTATATCACCGATTGTTCCTATTATGAACTTGACCATATCCCTGTCGCTTACATCAAAATGTTCAAGATAGTCTGCTGCATTTTCATATATATCGTTAGTCTTTCTTAAGTTAGGGTCTCTGTAAGAAACCATATACATGTCACCGTTTCTGTAAGAACCGCTCATGCAACCGTATGCGCCGCCTTTAACTCTTACATTAATCCAGAGATAATCATACGAGAATATAACCTTAAGCACTCTTAATGCTCCTGTGTATTCATATCCTCCATCCCTGAAATTGCCACATCTTGCAACATACTGAACCTGTGAAGCTGAAGTATATCCTGTCTTGACATTTGCAGGTGTGTACTTTCTTTCGCATGCTGGCATGTCCGATTTTTTCAATTCTTCCGCATACTTTCCGAAGGCAGGTGCAAATGCATCATATCCTTTATCATCAGCAGTAAAGCTGACAATAATATTCTCTTTGTGGAATATATAATCGACAAGTTTGCTTAACTTATCTGAGATATCTTCCTTAAGCTCATCAAACTGTGAGTCAAGCTTCTGTATAAGCTCATAGAACCCATATCCTCTCATCTCGTTAGAATAATATGCATTTCTTGAGAACTGTGCCATACCTGCAAGCATTGCTGTTGAATGTCCTGCACTTGTCATTGTGCTTTCCATTCTTGACTTAAGCTTCGCAATTATCTCTTTAAGTCTCTTATAATCTGAGAACTTTGTCTTATATATAATTTCATTCATCATATCAAGGACGAACTGGATATTGTCATAGAGAACCTTACCCTTAACCTCATACATGATAGTACATTTGTCAAAATCCTTATTATCTGTGTATATGGCAGCATCAGTTGAGATTCCACCACAGTTAATATTGATTTCATTAGTCAGCTCTGTATATGTGTACTTTTCAGTATCCATAAGTCCAAGAACCGAGCTTAAAAGTCCGATATATGGAAGCAGTTCATCAGGCACATTCTTACAGTCGTAGCACATCATTATATATGCAATTCCATTAGTGAACATATTGTGGTGGATTACATCAACACCACCAATCTTCTTAGGGTCAATATATAACTTAGCCGGCTCTCTTGTGATATCCTTTAACTCAAGCTGTGGAATCTTCTCAAGATCCTTCTGGCTTGAAGGTGTATCCTGATATTCCTTTAATGCCTTTGTCTGCTTAACAAGCTCTTCCAGTTCTTCCTTGGAAAGTGTTGCCTTATACTTTGCAAGCTGCTCTGCTTCCTTTGCTTCCTTCTCCTCTGCAAGTCCATGCTTTGGAACAAGGCTTAACACTACCTCATGATTATTATTAATAATATTGTCTTCAATGAATTTCTCAAAGAAGCCGTTCTCTGAATTCTTCTTGATTATTTCAAATGTCTCTCCTGCCTCAACATGAACAAATGGCTTGTTCTCATCATAAAGCCAGCTGTCCATCATTGTGAGATAATACATAAGTCCCTTTGGATATGGTCCAAAATCAGCTTCTCTGTATTTGAATTCGTAATAGTTGATTCCTGCCTTAACCATTCTCTTGCTAAGACCGTTCTTAACAATATCAGAAAGCGTGTCTTCAACAACACTCACAAATCTGTCTCTGTCACTTTCATTCGCATTCTTAGTAATAATTGAATACACCGGCTGATACACAGAAGTCTCTAACACACTATACACATCTGTTCCAATTCCGGCATCAATAAGTGCCTGCTTAAGCGGAGCACCCGGTGCCATGATAAGTGCATAATCAAGAATCTGTAATGCAAGATAGCTTACTGGGTCTGTTGATGTTCCGATAACAACATTGTAAGAAAGATAAGTGTTATCCTCCTCTGGCTCATCATCAGTAATTGCATACTCTCTTGTCTCATACTTAGGTGCGTCAAATGCTTTCTGGAAAGTTACCTCGGCATCTATATTGACATCATTCTTATCAAAAGCTGAGAGGTATTCGTTATTAAGATATTCAAGCCTCTCATCAACATCAATATCTCCGTACAGATAGATATAACTGTTCACAGGATGATAATATTCCTTGTGATACTTAATGAAATCTTCATACTTAAGCTGTGGTATAGCCTCAGGGTCACCACCGGATTCATTCTTGTATTCAGAATCAGGGAAGAGTGATACAAATGTATATCTTGAAAGCACATCATCTGCTGAAGAATACACACCCTTCATCTCATTAAATACAACTCCGTTATAAGCAAGCTCTCCATCTACATCTTCAAGCTCATAATGCCAGCCTTCCTGCTTGAATATCTCCTCATGCTCATACATTGCAGGATAGAATACCGCATCCATATAGACATCCATAATATTCTTGAAATCTGCCATATTGCAGCTTGCAACAGGATATACTGTCTTATCCGGATAAGTCATTGCATTAAGAAATGTGTTAAGAGAACCCTTGCATAGTTCTACAAATGGGTCTTTAACCGGATATTTTCTTGAACCACACAAGGTAGAATGTTCAATTATATGCTGTATTCCCGTGTCATTATCCGGTGGTGTCTTAAAACCTATAGAAAATACCTTGTTATCATCATCATTAGAAATAATTGCAACTCTCGCACCTGATTTCTTATGCTTTAATAAAAGTCCTACAGAATTAAGGTCATTAAGCTTTTCAATGTTCACAAGCTCATATGCACCGTAATCTTTATTAAGTTCGTTATATCTTGTCTCTAAATTCATATTACTGCTTTAATCTCCAATCTTTACAATAAGGAATTATACATATAAATATAATACCCCACAATGTAGGATTTTACCACATTGTGGGGTGAGTGTAAACTTACATTACATATGTAAGCTATAGTATTTATTTGCCGAAAAGACCTTTCTTCTTACCATGTCTTTCATTGCCTGTAAGCGCCTTTTCATATGCCATAAGTGCGTCCTTCTGCTCCTGATTAAGCTTTGTAGGAATATCAACTATTAAAGTGATATAATGATCACCTCTCTGTGCTGCATTTCTTACACTTGGCATACCTTTGCCTTTAAGTCTTACTCTTGTACCTGATGCTGTTCCCGGCTTAACTTCGTACAATACTTCTCCATCAACAGTCTTAACCTTGATTTCACCGCCAAGTACCGCTGTTGGATAGCTTATTACAACATTAGAGAATATATTGTATCCGTCTCTTTCAAATTCTGTGCTTGCTGAGATAATAACAGCAACTAAGAGATCACCTCTTGGTCCGCCATTAACTCCCGGCTCACCTTTGCCCTGTATACGTACGCACTGGCCATTATCGATACCAGCTGGGATATTGACTTCAATAGTCTTCTTGCTGCTTATATAGCCTGTTCCGTAACAATCCGGACACTTCTCCTTAATTATCTTACCAGTTCCATGACAGTCAGGACATGGCTGCTGGCTTCTTACCATTCCAAGGAATGACTGCTGTGTGAAAGTCACCTGTCCACGGCCACCACATTTGCTACAGGTCTCTGGTGATGTACCAGGCTTAGCTCCTGTACCGTGACAGCTTGAGCACTCATCCTTTAATGTAACATCTATCTTCTTGGTTGTTCCCCTTACTGACTCGTCAAATGTAATTCTTACATTAACTCTTACATCAGCACCTCTTCTTGGTCCATTGCTGTTTCGTCTGCTTCCGCCGCCTCCGAACATACCGCCAAAGAGATCTCCGAAAATATCTCCCATGTCACCAAAATCGAAATCGAAGCCACCTGCTCCAGCTCCACCTGCTCCGCCTTCAAATGCGGCATGGCCAAACTGGTCATACTGTCTTCTCTTTTCAGCATCGCTTAACACCGCATAAGCTTCAGAAGCCTCTTTGAATTTTATTTCAGCTTCTTTATCCCCTGGATTCATATCAGGATGATATTTCTTTGCAAGTTGTCTGTATGCTTTCTTAATAGCAGCGTCATCGGCATCCTTAGGCACGCCAAGGACTTCATAATAATCTCTCTTATCTGCCATGATTGCTTCCTCTTTCTTATTTAATCAACAGAAACTGCACGGAGTTTACACCCCATGCAGTCCTTATTCCAGTCAGTTATTGCTGACAATTAAACCTCTTTGTAATCTCCGTCAACTACATCATCACCGTATGGAGCTGAACCATTAGAAGCACCAGCACCCATATCAGGACCTGCACCTGCTCCCATGTCTGGGCCTGCACCACCAGCAGCCTGCTGTGACTCATATAACTTAGCGAAAAGCTTCTGAGCACTTTCCATAAGTTTTTCCTTGGCAGCCTTGATTTCATCAACCTGTGCATCTGTCATGTTTTCTGGGTCAGAACCATCAACAAGTGCCTTTAATGCGTTAAGGTCAGTCTCAACTGCAGCCTTGTCAGAAGCATCAAGCTTGTCGCCTGCCTCATCCATAGCCTTCTGTGTCTGGAATACCATTGAATCAGCTTCGTTACGTGCATCAATAGCATCCTTACGCTTCTTATCCTGAGCCTCGAACTCAGCAGCTTCCTTAACTGCCTTATCGATATCTTCATCAGACATGTTAGAACCAGCAGTAATTGTGATGTGCTGTTCCTTACCTGTTCCAAGGTCCTTAGCAGATACATTTACAATACCATTGGCATCGATATCAAATGTAACTTCAATCTGTGGAACACCTCTTCTTGCTGGAGGGATACCATCAAGTCTGAACTGTCCAAGTGACTTGTTATCTCTGGCAAACTGTCTTTCACCCTGTACAACGTTGATATCAACGGCTGTCTGGTTATCAGCAGCTGTAGAGAAAATCTGGCTCTTCTTTGTAGGAATAGTTGTATTTCTCTCAATAAGTCTTGTAGCAATACCACCCATAGTTTCGATAGAAAGTGAAAGTGGTGTTACATCAAGAAGAAGGATATCACCAGCACCAGCATCGCCAGCAAGCTTACCACCCTGGATAGAAGCACCTATAGCAACACATTCATCTGGGTTAAGTGACTTGTTAGGCTCATGACCTGTTAACTGCTTTACTTTATCCTGTACAGCTGGGATTCTTGTAGAACCACCAACTAATAATACCTTTGAAAGTTCTGAAGCTGTAAGACCTGCATCTGAAAGTGCATTCTTAACTGGTTCAGCTGTCTTTTCTACTAAGTCATGTGTAAGTTCATCGAACTTAGCTCTTGTAAGTGTCATATCAAAATGCTTTGGACCCTCAGCTGTTGCTGTGATGTATGGAAGGTTGATATTTGTCTGCATAGCACTTGATAATTCCTTCTTAGCCTGCTCAGCAGCAACCTTTAATCTCTGGAGTGCCATTGTATCCTTAGAAAGATCAACACCCTCCTTAGCCTTGAAGTCCTCTAACATATACTGTGTAACAGCATTATCAAAGTCATCACCACCAAGTCTGTTGTTACCAGCTGTAGCAAGAACTTCGATTACACCATCACCGATTTCAATGATAGATACATCGAATGTACCACCACCAAGGTCATACACCATAATCTTCTGTTCATGTTCGTTATCAAGACCATAAGCTAATGCAGCTGCTGTAGGCTCGTTGATAATTCTCTTAACATCAAGTCCTGCAATCTTACCTGCATCCTTAGTTGCCTGTCTCTGTGCATCGTTGAAGTAAGCTGGAACTGTGATAACAGCTTCTGAAACTGTCTCACCAAGATAGCTCTCAGCATCAGCCTTTAACTTCTGAAGAATCATAGCTGATATTTCCTGTGGTGTGTACTTCTTACCATCAATATCTACTTTATAATCTGTACCCATATGTCTCTTGATTGAAGAGATTGTCTTGTCTGCATTAGTAACTGCCTGACGCTTTGCAGGATCACCTACTAATCTTTCACCATTCTTTGTAAATGCGACTACTGATGGAGTTGTTCTGATACCCTCTGTGTTTGTAATAACAACTGGCTTACCACCTTCCATAACAGCTACGCATGAATTTGTTGTACCTAAATCTATACCAATAATCTTGCCCATAATTATCTTCCTTTCTGTGCCTTATAAATGCAGCACACTTTAATACATAATAAATCATTTTATTGTTACTTACATTTTTATTATGGTAAAAGCTCAAAACTTATACACATCAACTACATATTCTGATGTATCGTTTCAGCCATGCTTATATATAAAACCTCTGCCATGCCTGTTAGTTAGCAACCTTTACCATGCTGTGGCGGATAACCACATCTCTATATGTGTAACCCTTCTCGAACTCTTCCACGATGATATTCTCACCCTGTGAATCATCCTCCACATGCATTACTGCATTATGGAAATCCGGGTCAAACTCAGAACCAAGTGCCTCTATCGGCTTAACCTGTAAGTCTTCAAGCATTTTCATAGTCTGCTTATAAACCATATCCATGCCCTTGGCAAATGGTGTCTGTAACTCTTCCTCTGTTACTGACTTAAAGCCTCGTTCAAAATTATCAACTATCGGAAGTAACTTCTTTATAACATCCGATGCTCCCATCTCAAACATTGCTGACTTTTCTTTGTCAGTACGCTTTCTGTAGTTGTCAAACTCAGCCA